>ERZ773210.541-NODE-541-length-43898-cov-21.003056_pt1 | contig 43898 bp, 55 predicted proteins | sample MGYA00580528_ERZ773210 | MGnify/ENA primary metagenome ERZ773210 (study PRJEB29015, sample SAMEA2737769) | human gut metagenome | biome: human gut; feature: human-associated habitat; material: faeces | place: China | collected 2012 ...
TTCGCAGAAAATCAAGGCTTTTGCGTATTCACTTGAGTGTTGCGGTATGATGATTGAAAATCAAAGAATTATGGCAACGCCGTAAGCAAAAATTGACGAGTTCTATCTAAAATAGGGTAACTCGTCGGACTAAAACTAAAAACGGCTTACAGGCGATTTGTGCGAGCCTGTGAGCAAAGAAACGGAGGTGATAAAGTGTATAAAAACTTTGACGAAATGCCCGTAATGCTTTCAGTCAATCAAGCGGCAGAGGTGCTTGGCATATCTAATGTCAGTTTGTATAAACTGATTGAAAAAGATAAATCGTTCCCTGTTGTTCAGTTGGGCAGAAGAAAATCCATTCCAAAAGAACAGCTCAGGGAATGGATTGATGACAAATCTAAAAGATAATTATCTGGCTATTGAAAAAAGCTTGTGGTAATGTTTGAGTTGCCAAAAGCAGAAAGGAGACTATAGAATGGCAAGAAGAACAAAAGGCGAAGGAACACTTCGCAAAAGAAAAGACGGAAGATGGGAAGGTTGGTTTAACATCGGAAAAGATGAAAACGGCAAGACAAAACGAAAAAGTGTTACCGCAAAAACCAAATCCGAATGTCAAGAAAAGCTAAACAAAGCCAAAGAAGAATATCTGAAAGAACAGTCTGTGTTATCTTCTCATACTTACTTGACCGATTCTGATCCCACGCTTAATGAATGGTACGAAATATGGATAAACACATTTTGCAAAAATGTGATCAAGGACTATACCGTAAACGGTTACGAGCAAAGGTTCAAAACCAATATCTTACCTGCGTTGGGTGATATGAAATTAAGCGAGCTATCCACCGTAAACTGTCAGCAATTCTTGGTAGGATTATTCAGTGACGGCAGGCAACGAGGCAGAGAGAAACATGGTAACGGATTGGCATATTACTCGGTAAAAGGGATAGAGAGAACACTAAGTTCTTGCCTTCAAAAAGCGGTAGATGAAGATTTAATTCCAAAGAATCCCATATCAAAAGTGAAGTTGCCGAACTGCACAAAGCCTGAAATGAAAACGCTGAAGAAAGAAGAATTAACAGCATTTCTTGAAGAAACCAAGCGTTCGGGTTGCTATGAATTCTACTATCTTGAACTGACAACGGGTATGAGATTAGGTGAAATTTGTGCATTGGAATGGAATGATTTAAGCCTTGAAAACAAAACGATAACAGTAAACAAAGCGGTACAAAAAATCAAAGGCGAGATAAAAATCAACACACCGAAAACAAAAAGTTCAATCAGAACGATAAGATTATGTGATGAGTGTATTAGACTATTAAGCGAATTAAAAGCAAATCAAATACCGAAATCGAAGTACATATTTCCGTCATCTGTAACAGGAGAGATACGAGATACTTCAGCAGTCACAAGAAGATTACACAGAATACAAGACAGAGCAGGCGTGCCTAGAATACGCTTCCACGACTTACGACACAGTTTCGCAACCTTATCGCTTGAACAAGGAATGGACATTAAAACAGTATCGCACATGCTCGGTCACACAGACGCAGGATTTACAATGAACACCTATATGCATGTGACTGACAATATGCAACAGTCAGTTGCTGATACGATGGGAACATTGTTAGACTCAAGCGTTAAAGATAGCAAGATTGTAAAATTCCCAGCTTAATTAGCAACTGCCAAAAATCAAGCACCTCGCTTTGAAAATTAAATTTTTGAGCGAGGTGCTTTTAATTAATTAGATCAAAACAATATTCAATTGAAATTTTTATTGATTTCATTTTTTAGTTCAATGTATAATTTATTTAATTTACTCACTAAATATGGTGTCCTATTTCTATTATGTAAACTATTATATAAATCTAATCCTATAATTTCACTTATATTATGTTTTCTTACTGGATATACTTTTGAATCATATAAAGCAATTCTGTTTATCGGATTATACTTTATGATATTATGTAATGCTTTATCGGCAGTAGCAAAATAATACAAATAATAAACATTATTTTCATTTAATTGAACAGCAAGAGAGTTTTCCATCAATCTAATATGCAAAAAATCCCATGCAATGTTTTCTATTTTTTTAATTGTATTTTTAGAATTAGGTTGTACTTTATCAAAAAAAGGTCTTATATTTTTATCATTTTCTAAATACTTCATACAAAAAAACAATTCATTCTCACAATAAACATTTAAATCATCAAGTGCAAAATTCAATAAATCAATTTCCTTATTTCTGGAGGTATTATCCCATTTCAATAAATACATTTTAGAAAGCAAGCAAAAAAGTATTTTATGTTTTTCCAAATCATTATTTTCGTTTTTAGATTTTCGCATAACACCCCAAATATTATCTGCAAATACATAATCTTGTGAAATTGGATTAGAATCAAAATTACCATTTTTTATACTATCATAACTATTTCTGTCCAACATTGAAAAAGCCAATAATGTCTCATATGATTTTTTAATACTATTCATACCAGATTGGTTATAACTATTTTCAAATATTGTTGGACCAATACTAATTTGCATTTTATTTTTCTTTATATCATGTATTAAGTCATATAAAGACGCATCACACTTTTTATTGAAAAACAAATTTTTAATATGTGTTGATAAATTGACATCAAAATTCAGTCGATTAGAAACACGAATTTTTGAAGCTCCACTTTTGCAACAGAACCTATCTAAAAATATTATATTACTATAATCACATAATCCATCAATATAAAAATGCGGATTATTTATCGAAATTAAAATATTATCTACATAAGGATTAATAATATCAAAAAACATAAATTTTACATCTTTTAAATATATCGAAAGTTTATCATATGTATCAAATGGTATTTTTGCTTCCAAAACTTCTTTTATCGCATCAATTGTATTCACTAAAAATCACCAACTAAAGTTTTAAAATAAATAGCTAATCTTATTATACAACCAGATTATAACACATTCAACAATTAGACTAATAAACAAGCTATCTTGACATAATAATAAAATCATAAATGGTCAATAGATGGTCTTGGGCGAAAAATCAAATAAACGAACAAAATCTCACTCCGTAAAAAAGAGTGAGATTTTTTGTTGCATATTGAATTTTGAAATGCATTTCAGAAAAAGAAAAAACCTGCGAAAACGCCGTGTTTACGCAGGTTTTGGAGCTGATAGTCGGACTCGAACCGACGGCCTGCGCATTACGAATGCGCTGCTCTACCAACTGAGCCATATCAGCATTTATTCAATTTTTCACTTGCTTGGAGCCTAAATCGACGAACAACCTTCCGTTTACGAATGATCTGCTCTACCAACTGAGCCATATCAGCGAATTATTAAATTTCGTCAAGCATTTCAAGAAGCTTTGCCATCACAAATTCCACGCTTGATTTACGCACTTGGTTACGACCGATTTCACCAAATTGGCAAGTATAAGTGGTGGTTTTACCGCAAATGCTGAAGCCGAAGCAAACCATACCAACCGGCTTTTTAGCTGTGCCGCCGCCCGGACCTGCAACGCCCGTGATACCGACGCCCACATCACTTTTAGCCGCATTCGCAACGCCCTGTGCCATTTCGCAAGCCACTTCTTCACTTACTACCCCGTTAGAAAGAATAGTATCAGCCTTGACACCGAGAAATTCGATTTTCGCCTCATTTGCATAAGTCACAAATGAAACATCAAGCACTTTTGATGCATTTGTAACATTGACTATTGTACCACAACACATACCGCCAGTGCAAGACTCAGCGAAAGAAATATGCAAATTTTTTTCAATAAGTTTTTCAACCACTTGTTCCTCAAGTGCCATAGCTATACCTTCTTTGAATAATTACTTTTGCAAACCGTTTTGAATTTTTGCGGCAGTTAATGTATTTTGCATAAGCATTGAAATAGTCATAGGGCCTACACCGCCCGGTACAGGAGTGATAAATGAGCATTTATCCTTAACATTTTCAAAATCAACATCACCGCAAAGCTTACCGTTTTCATCCCTGTTCATACCTACATCAATAACTACTGCACCGTCTTTCACCATATCGGCTGTAACAAACTTTGCTTTGCCGATAGCGGCAACAAGAATATCTGCACTCTTGGTTACTTCCTTAAGTTCAACAGTCTTTGAATGAGTAATTTCAACGGTAGCATTTTCGTGAAGCAAAAGCATTGCCATAGGCTTACCTACAATATTGCTTCTGCCGATAACAACAGCCTTTTTGCCTGTCACTTCAACACCGGTTGAATGGATAAGTTCCATTACTCCGGCAGGGGTGCAAGGAAGAAAATTATAATCCCCAATCATAATTGCGCCCACATTTACGGGATGAAATGCATCAACATCTTTAATAGGGTCAATAAGATTGATAACCTCTTTATCATCAAGATGTTTAGGAAGCGGAAGCTGGCATAAAATACCGCTGATTTCTTTTTTATTATTAAGTTCTTTTACAAGATTATTGAGTTCTTCCTGAGTAGTATTTTCAGGCAAAGCATATTTTTCACTGTAAAATCCTACTTCATTACAAGCTTTTTCTTTATTTTTCACATAAACTTGTGATGCAGGGTCATCACCGACAATAATTACAGCAAGTCCCGGGGTAATTCCCTTTGCTTTTAACTGCTCTGTTTCCTTTGCTACCCTTTCTCTAACCTGCTTTGAAACAAGCTTACCGTCAATTATTTGTGACATTTTCATTCTCTCTTTCATCATTATTTTCCGCCTTGAGCGGCTTAATCATCATTCTTTGCGGCAAAGTACCCTTTTTAAGCCTAACCATATTTACAATATGCCAAACCAAAAATACTACAATAATTATTGCCGAAAACAATTGGCTCACACGAATAGATGTAGCCCCGATATAAAGTGAATCTGTTCTGAGGCCTTCAACCACCATTCTCTCCAGTGCATACCAAATACCGTAAAGGAAAAACACTTCGCCTTTATAGCTTCTTTTATGATTAACAATATAGTTCAAAATAAAGAAGCCTAAAATACACCAAACACTTTCATAAAGGAAAGTAGGATGAACGGGCGTATTTGGATCAACCGTCATACCCTTTGCCGCTAAAGTATCTGCACTCGCCTGCAAGGTATCATGAATTTTCAAACTCCACATTCTAAAAGGTGCAGTAGTTGTATTAGCGCCGAATGCTTCCTGATTAAAGAAATTGCCCCATCTGCCTATACCCTGACCTATCAAAAGGCCGAGACCGCCTAAATCAAGCAAATTTCTAAAATCAATTTTTCCGGTTTTGCAGCCTATGGCAGCACCTATAAACGCACCGATTATGCCGCCGTAAATTGCAATACCGCCGTTCCAAATTTGAGGAATTTCGGCAAGATGTTGCTTATAATACGACCATTCAAATATAACATAATATGCTCTTGCGCAAATAATACCTAAAATAGTACCCCACATAAGCACATCCGTCATTCCGTCAAGGCTCATTTTCCACTTATATGCCATTCTGCCGCCGTAAAGCACAGCAAGTGCAAAACCGAAAGCGATTATAATACCATACCAGTGAATACTGTAATTTCCTATGGTAAATGCAACACTCGGAACATCAAAATCAATTCCAAGCCCTTCAAAATAAACTCTTGTGTAATCACTCATAATTATTCCTCGCTTTGCTTAACAACACTGAGTGCGCTGTATTTTTCATCCATAACTTTATCCAAGCGTGATAAAACGTCGCTCTTTTTGATGTTTTTAAATATTTCAACCGTGTCAAAAATATCATATTCACCGAAGTGTGCAGAAACAAGCCCATTTGCAATAGTATCAATATCGTTATAAGACATAATTTCTTTTCCGTAAAGTGAGCGTCTTACAGCTTCAAATTCCTCATCGCTTATGCCTTCTTTTTTAAGTCTTGCAACTTCCTTTTTAATTTGACTTGCAACTTCCTTTGGATTTTCACTTTCACCGTCAAATATTATTGCTTCATACCCGTAACCGATAAAATATTCCTTTGAAAAGTTTTCGTTAATAAGACCTTGCTTAAACAGTGAATTATATAAATTTGATGTATTTCCGGCAAGTATTTCAAGCAAAACAGTAGTTTCGATAATAGTTTTCAAATCCTGCTTCGGCTTTGCACATTCCTCTTTATACCCAAATGAAAATACAGGAATACTCATTGCAAGGTTATATTCTGTATAATTGCCTGCAACATCCCTATCCTCTTTTTCAAATGAACGCTCAATTGAAAGGTTCGGCGCCGGCTTAAGCATTTTATCACAAACTGACAAAACCTGCTCAACATCAACATTGCCGACTACCGCAAGAGCCATATTATTGAGATTATAAAAAGTATCATAGCAATCATAAAGAAGCTTGTCCGTAATTTGAGAAATTGATTCAACCGTACCGGCAATATCAATTCTGACCGGATGCTTATGATAAAGCAGACGAAGAAGATTAAATGTACTCATCCAAGAAGCAACATCATAGTACATTGTTATTTCCTGGCCTATAATACCTTGCTCTTTTTCAACGGTTTCCTTTGTAAAATATGGATGAGTAACAAAATCAAGCAATATTTCAAGCGAAGCTTCAAAATTATCACTGCACTGAAAAAGATAACAAGTTCTGTCAAACGAAGTATATGCGTTTGCAGACGCTCCGGTTTTTGCATATCTTGCAAATGCATCAAGGTCTTCACTTTCAAAAAGCTTGTGTTCAAGGAAGTGGGCTATACCCTCCGGTACAACAGTCCATTCATCTTTATCAGAACGCTTAAATTTGGTATCAATAGAACCGTAGTTAGTGCCGAAAATCGCATAGGTTGAAGAATAATTTTCTTTAGGCATAACATATATTTTTAAGCCTGATTTATGGTCAATCACATAATATTTTTCATCAAGTGATTTGGATACTTTTTCTGTCATCATTCTTCCTCCCCCACAAGTTTATAAACGGTATCAAGAGAAACTAAACCTGCACATTTTTTTATTTCGTCATATTTTACAGATTTGATTTCTTCGCAAACTTCTTCGGGTGTTTCATAGCTATTATCAGTAATTTGCCCGATATACCAGCTTTCAATAGTTTCCGGCATATCTGAAATTGACATAACTGCGTCACCGAGTGCCATTTTTGATGATTCAAATTCTTCTTTGTAATCGCCAGATTTAATAACATCAAGCTGATTAAGAATTTCATCAATCGCCTTGTCCATATTTTCTTCAAGGCAACCGCACTGTACCAAAATGCAGCTCTTAAGCCTTGTATAACGCGCAGAGCAGTAATAGCAAAGGCTCATTTTTTCCCTGACATTTGCAAAAAGCTTTGAATAAGGGCCGCCACCGAAAATATCCGAAAAGCTGCGCATTGCTTTTGCAAGATTGTCATTTGGTTTAACATCGACTCTAAATCCTAAAACAAGCTTGCCCTGTTTAACATCTATTCTTTCTAAATGGTTATTAACCTTTTCGCTTTTGCCTACAAAAACAGGTTCAGGCAAAGAAGTATAATTTCTTTCAACCTTTTCAAATTCGCCTTTAAGGTAATCATACGCCTTATCAATATCAGTATTGCCGACTACGGTGATAAGAACTTTTGCTTTTGAAAGAGCGTTTTGCCAAGCATTTTTTAAATCTGCTTTATTAAGTGAGGCAACCTGCTCTTTTGTACCATATCTGTTTACCGAATAAGGTTCATTTTCAAACATTATTTCTTCGGTTTTGCGCAAAACATAAATTCTTTTTTCATTTTCTTCAGAATTTAGCTTTTCTGTTAAAATTCTTTTTTCAGCCTCAATATCTTCATCAAAAAACATTCCGTTTTCATCAAGCTTCGGATCAAATATCAGTGATGATAAAAGCTTTACACATTCAAATGCAATGCTTTCACCGTCAAGTGAAAATCTGTCATTAAGGCAAGTAGAACTGAGTGATAACACTTGGCATTCGCCGATTTTTGATACAGTTTCATTAAGCGTTGCACCGTAAAGCGAAGCAAGCTTCCTGTTAAGTGAAAGCATATCACGATACTTTGCACCCCTTCTTGCCAAAAGGCCGAGCATTACCGCATTTGCGCTCACACTTTCCCTTTCAAGCGGCAAAGCAAGGCTTACAGTAATTAAATTAGTTTTAAATCTGTCAACCGGAATTCCTACAAGTTCAATTCCGGCAGATATATCTTTTTTAATAAATTCCACTGATTATCCTCCGAAAAAATACAATAATATTTTTTACTGCTTAATAATATAACATATTATTAACTGAATTTCCATATTTTATTAGTTATTTATATTAAAACAGAAGATAAAGCAGTGCAAGAATCAACATATTATCTGCTCCCTCGTGTGATAAAAGCATTATAAGAGCTAAAATTATAAGTGAAGAATCATCCTTTTCCTCCTCATTTTCATCTTTTAAAATATTCTTATTTTCGCTTTTCTCCTCTTTTTTCGGCGGTTCTTTAACGCTTTCCTCCTGATTAGTCAGCCTGTTTGCTCTTTTTTGCATATCGCTGACTCGCCTTTTTGCCTCATTTATATCATTTTCACTGAAATAAGCCATTTAAAACAGCTCCCTAAGTAACGGCAACACCTCAAAAAGCTTAATTATTTTTAATGCCTGGTCAGCTTTATTTTGCGTTTCAGGTCGCAAATGCGGTTTTAATGCCATTATTAAATCAACATTTTTATTCGGCGTGTTATTCATCTTGTCAAATATCGACTTTGCTTTCATAATCATATTAAAGTCAAGGTTGTCAAGCCCAAGCGAATTAAGTGACTGCAACGCATTATTATTTGGCGAAGTCTGTGTTTTTTGAAACGGTTGGTTATTTGCACTTTCATTTTGCTGTGGTTCATTTCCTGCATTTTCGCCCAAAATTGATGATGCAACACCCTTAAGCATATTTATATCATCAGGCGTTAAATTAGCTATAATATCATTGATATTTGTAGAATTATCCACATTTATTTTCCCCCGTTAAGTTTTTTCATAAGTTCTTTTGCCTGCGGTGTATTGAGCAATTTTTCGCAAGCCTCTTTATTTGAAAGTACATCTTTTAATTGCTTTGTGGCTTTTTGTGATAAATTTTTATTTACAAATTCATCAAGTTGCCCATTTTGAGCCGCATTTTTCATTTCGTTTACATCAAAGCCTAATTTTTTATTTAAGTCGTTCATATTTTCCTTTTTCATTGAAATAAAATCTCCTTTGATATATAATTAACTTAATATAATCTATGAAATTGCGAGGTGTTTTATGAATGAGAATTGTAGTTTTATCAGACTCTCACAAAAAAGTATCAAAACTTTTTGATGCAGTGGAAAGGCATCTTGATAATGCCGATTTATTCATTTTTCTCGGTGACGGGGAAGATGATTTTGATATGGTACTTAATGCATATCCGCACATAAAATATGAGCGTGTATGCGGCAATTGCGATTGGGGCTCAAATTATCCGGATAAAATGGAAATTGAATTTGCCGGCAAAAAAATATTCTTTTCACACGGGCATCCGTATAATGTAAAATTCGGATATGAAAATATAATTGCCGAAGCTAAAAAACGCGGGGCGGATATTGTACTTTTCGGCCATACGCACAACCAATATACCGAATATCAAGAATCGCTTTGCATAATGAATCCGGGTTCAGTTGCAAACGGTGATTACGGCGTAATCGACATTACACCTAAAGGCGATATAATGCTGATAAAGGAAAATATATAAAACACTTGATTTTTTAGTACTGTTGTAATATAATACTTGCTGTCAGTTCGCAAAATCCTGACCAGTATCGCAAACGCGACGCTTCTAAAAACAAAACTAAGGAGACAACAGAATATGAACAAGAAAGTATTATTTATCGTTCAAACAGCAATCATCGCAGCTCTTTATGCGGCACTTACCTATGCGCAAAACTTTTTATTACCCGGCACAACATCGGCAGCCGTGCAATTCAGAGTAAGTGAAGCACTCAATGTACTTGCACTATTCACACCTGCTGCTATACCTGGGCTTACGCTCGGATGTGTGCTTTCAAACCTTTATAATATCGGCTCGGGCTTACCGCTTGATATGATATTCGGTTCGCTCGCTACACTCGGTGCAACAGCGGCAATGTACTTTTTAAGAGATGTGAAAATCAAGAATTATCCATTGCTTTCACTTCTTATGCCGGCAGTATTTAACGGCGTAGTAATTGGCTGGGAAATTGAAGTATTCTTTATTGACGGAAAATTCAATTTTGTAAGCTTTTTAACTCAAGGCGGTTTGGTAGCTTTGGGTGAGCTCGGTGTAATGCTTGTACTCGGTACAATTTTGTATTATGTAATCGTCGGCAGAAAGATTGATAAAAAAATATTCAAAAAAGTCAGCGAATAGAAATTAACGCACCTTGCAAATGCAAGGTGCGTTTTAGCGTGTAGAAAAAGCCAAATTATAAATTTCTACACGCTGGTAGACTTTGAGAAAGTGAGATAAATTTCGTATTTTGCGAGTGGGAGCTGTTTTATTCTCACTCGCTACGAAACAGTACACTGTACTGTTTCTGCCAAATTCATAAATGAATTTGGAGCCACGTGTCTCTTGTGCTTTGCACAATTCACTCCCCCGAGCAAAAGACGGAAAGCGCCAAAAATGGCTTGAACTCGATGTCCAAGCCATTTTTTCACAATCCCTTCGAGTGCAACAAGTTACACCCGCACCCTTTCCAAGGGAGGCAAAAATGTTTTTTATTTTATTCGGCGCGCTTTAGCCACTTTATCGACAGTCTGAACGCACCTTGCAAATGCAAGGTGCGTTTTTTTAGTAAAAAATATAATCATACAGAACTTTTCATTGAAAGATTGATTTTATCTGTTATCATTGCAATAAACTCGCTGTTTGTCGGCTTACCTCTTTCAGATTGAATGGTATAGCCGAAGTATGATGACAGCACATCAACATCTCCCCTATCCCATGCAACTTCGATTGCGTGGCGAATAGCTCTTTCCACCCTTGACGATGTGGTTTTATACATCTTTGCAACAGTAGGATAAAGGATTTTAGTTACCGATGAAAGCATTTCGCGGTCATCAATGCAAAGGTGAATGGCAGTTCTCAAATAATGGTAACCTTTAATATGTGCAGGAACACCGATTTGACGCATAATATCTGAAATAATCACATCCATATCCTGCTCAATAAAGCGTGCGGTTGCCCTGCTTTCAGCTTTATGCTCATTTCGCCAAGCAGTCAGGCGAGTAATCCTTTTCGCAATTTGATTTGCAGTTATAGGTTTAATAAAGAAATAATCTGCCCCCGCAGACATAACTTGCTTTTCAAGTTCTTCACTGCTGACTGACGATAAAACGGAAATAATCGGCTTTTCCACTGAATGAGTTTGATAATACTCAAGTACATCAACTGCGTCCTCATTAACCATAAAAACATCCATCAATATAACATCAATGTTATGCTTTTTAACGATTTCAAGAACTTTGGCTCCGTCGTTCTCTATCACAGAAACATCATAGCCTTGTGTTTCCAATTCATTTTGACACGCTTTGGCAAATTGAGAAGAATTATCTGCAATGAGCACCTTTAATTTCTTTTCCATAATTAAAAACTCCTTTTTGTGATTTCTTCCACATTTTACCACAAGGAAGTCACAATTTCAATAGTTTTTCACAATATTTTGTGACTATTACTCACATTTTCATTGACTCATTGTGCCAAGTTTTTGGCTATATATCTAAATATTGAGCGTTTTCGATACAAATTGTCATATTTACGACAAGATATAGATTCCAACTTTTTTCACAAAATTTCAAAAAAATTTTAAAAAAATGTTATTATTCGCCGATTTTACTTTAGCGATTGAAAGCGTTGTATTGAAAACATTATATCAATATGATAAAATTACCGAGTATTTATACTTTATAAGAGAGGAAAATATTATGGCAACGAGAGAAAAATTCAGCTCAAGGCTCGGATTTATTTTAGTTTCGGCAGGCTGTGCAATCGGAATAGGAAATGTGTGGAAATTTCCGTATATTACAGGAATGTACGGCGGAGCAGGTTTTATTTTAATGTACCTTGCATTTTTAGTGGTTCTTGGACTTCCTATTATGGTGTGCGAATTCACCGTTGGGCGAGGAAGTACAATGGGTATGGGCAAGGCTTTTGAAAAGCTTGAACCGCAGGGTACCAAATGGCACCATTTAAAATGGATTAGCATTTTAGGTTCATATTTACTTATGATGTTTTACACTATGGTCGGCGGCTGGATGCTTTACTATGCATATATAGAAGCTACCGGCAAGCTGGCAGGGCTTAGCAGTGATGCCGTATCCGGTGCATTTAGCAATATGCTTTCAAACCCGCAAACTATGGCGTTTTGGGCAATAATAGCTATTTTAATTTCATTTGGCGCTTGCGCATTCGGTGTGCAAAAGGGTGTTGAAAAAGTCACTAAAGTTATGATGCTTTTACTGCTTATTTTAATGATTGCGCTTACGGTCAATTCTGTTTTTCTTCCAAATGCCGGCAAAGGTATCAATTTTTACCTTGTGCCTGATTTTAAATCAATTCAAAAAGCCGGTTTCGGCAACGCTGTTTTTGCAGCTATGAGCCAAGCGTTTTTCACGCTAAGCCTCGGTATCGGCGCAATGGAAATTTTCGGCAGTTACCTTGACAGAAAGAAGAGAATAACCGGCGAAGCGATAAGCATTGTGCTTCTTGATACTTTTGTTGCGCTTATGGCAGGCTTTATCATTATTCCGGCTTGCTTTTCATTCGGTGTTCAGCCTGATTCAGGCCCGTCACTCTTATTCATCACACTGCCTACCCTGTTTAATAATATGAAAGGCGGCAGAGTATGGGGTACTCTTTTCTTTATCTTTATGTCATTTGCCGCACTTTCAACAATAATTGCGGTATTTGAAAACATTGTTGCAATGTTTATGGATATGGCAGGATGGAGCAGAAAAAAATCCGTTGCAGTCAATTTTATTTTAATAACAGCACTTTCAATGCCTGCAATTTTAGGCTTTAATCTTCTTTCAAATATTCAACCGCTCGGTGAAGGCAGCACAATTATGGACCTTGAAGATTTCCTTGTATCATCTAACCTTTTGCCACTTGGAAGCCTTGTATTTGTTATGTTCTGCGTAAGAAAGAACGGTTGGGGATTTGAAAACTTTATTAAAGAAGCTAACAAGGGCGACGGAATTAAATTCCCGCATTGGATTAGACTCTATATGCAGTATATATTGCCGATTATAGTAACTATCATTTACCTTAAAGGTTACTATGACACATTTAAAAATAAAGGCACAGGCTTACTCATCTTTTGGATGTGCTTTGCGTGCGCACTGCTTTTAGTGATTTTTACAATTTCAATTTTCACAGGCAGAAAGAAAAAAGCATAATAAATAACAAAAAACGAGCAAATCAAAATTGCTCGTTTTTTTGCTTATTCATTACTTTTCTGAACTTTTGATAAAAGCTTTCAATTCATCTTTCGGCATAAAGCCTACCGTTCTTTCAACCTCTTCACCGTTTGAGAAAATCACGATTGCCGGTATGCTTTGAATATCAAACTGATATGCAAGGTCACGATTTTCATCAACATCTGCCGAATAAAAGTCCGCCTCTCCGTCCATTTCGTCCGAAAGTTCTTCTAAAATCGGTGCAAGCATTTGGCAAGGGCCGCACCACACAGCAGAAAAATCCACTACTGCAAGCTTACTTTTAAGCACATCATCAAATTCACTGTTTCTGATTTCTTCAACCATATTTATTCTCCTTTGCTTTTATTTGCAAGGTAAGCAACTGCCAACAGTGCGGCAATATTACCCTGCCCTGCTGATTTAATATATTGGTATGGTTTGCCGGCAATATCACCGCAGGCAAAAAGACCTTTAATATTAGTTTCCATTTGCAAATCAACTATTATATGTGTACCGTCTGTTTTAAGTCCCGGAACAAGCTTATCCGCCGATATATTATTTCTAACCACAAAAGTTGAAAACGCATCGTAACTTGAATTTTCGCAAATTATTTTTTCCGCTTTCATATTTCCGGCAAAGCCTATCGGCTTATCTTTAATTATTTGTATATTACCGTATTTATCAAAAATTTCATTTGAAATATCATAAAGCGGAAAATACTTTATACTGCTGCATACCTCGCTTAAAAACAAAGCATCTTCCTCTGCTTCTTTGGTATAAGCAATAACAGCCACATCTTTACCCTTGCAAAAATGTGCATCACAGGTTGCACAGTAGCTTACTCCCCTACCCAAAAACTCATCTTCATTTTCAAGTGTTTTTGAAGCGGTAACGCCCGTTGCAATTATAAGTGATTTACTTTCAATCATTTCTTTGCCGACTTGCAGGGCAAAATATTCGCCCATAGAATATACTGCATTAACTCTTTTTTCTGTTATTTCAATATCTAAATCATTAAGATGATTTTTAAGAGCAGTTGCAAGTTCTTCACCCGTCACATTAGGCAAGCCCGTATAATTTTTAATTGAATTGGCTTTATTTATTTTATCGCTTAAATCTTTATTTCCAAATAAAATGATATTCTTATTTCTCAACTTGGCAGTTATTGCCGCTGAAATACCGGCAGGCCCGGTGCCGATAATTGCTATATCATATCTCATTATTATTTGCCTCGATTTTTATTATAATTATTTCTGTTTTCGATTTAGTTATACACATTTTTCTGACAAATGTCAATATTTTCGAATGTTTGTTAATATATAATTCACCTATTGACAAGGTAGGTTAAGAAATATATAATCTTATAAAATAATAAATTATAACAATATTATCGGTGGGGGTATTATGTTAAATCGTTTTTCAAGAACTGAATTACTGATTGGCGACGAAGCTGTGCAAAAGCTCAATGCTTCGCGCGTTGCTGTTTTCGGAGTCGGCGGAGTCGGCGGATATACAGTTGAAGCATTAGTCAGAAGCGGAATCGGCGCTATTGACATTATTGATGATGACAAGGTATGTTTAACTAATATCAACCGTCAAATCATTGCCACCACAGATACAATCGGCAAATACAAAGTTGATGTTGCCGAAGAAAGAATAAAATCAATCAATCCCGATTGCAGGGTGTACAAGCACCAAACATTTTATTCAAATGAAACTGCGAATGAATTTGATTTCTCAAAATACGACTATGTAGTTGACGCAATTGATACTGTTTCAGGCAAAATAGCACTTGTAATGCAGGCAAAGCAAGCCGGTGTGCCTATAATCTGTTCTATGGGTGCAGGAAATAAAATGGACCCAACCGCATTTGAAATATCTGATATTTACAAAACGAGTGTTGACCCGCTTGCAAGGGTAATGAGATATGAGTTAAAGAAAAGAAAAGTTCGCAAGTTAAAAGTTGTATATTCAAAAGAAACACCTATTAAGCCAAAAGAAAGTACAGAAAACAGTTGCAAATATGACTGCGTTTGCCCGCCGGGTACAAAGAGGACATGCACAGCGAGAAGGCAAGTGCCGGGAAGCAATGCTTTTGTTCCGTCAACAGTAGGTTTAATAATCGCCGGCGAAGTGGTAAAAGACCTCATCAAAAAATAATTTAAGGAAGAATTATGAAAAAGTATGAAGAAATAAGTGTAAGCGAAATGCTTAAGCTTGACGAAAGTGAATATCTTGTAATTGATATAAGAGATGAAATAGCTTTTACTTACGGAACAATAAACAATGCTGTAAATATTCCTCAAAATCAACTTGATGAAAAGCTATGCACATTACCAAAAGATAAGCTTTTAATAATATGTTGCAAAAGCGGTATCATCAGTGACCCAGTAGCCCAAAATATGCGTGAAAAGGGCTTCAACGCCGCTAATTTAAAAGAGGGTTATTATGGCTATATGCTTGCCAATTTAAAAGATGACAGTGACCGGGTAAAAGATATAGAAAGAAGCATAAACAAGAAATTTCATAAAGGCATTTGGAGCAAATTTACCAGTGCAATTAACGATTATCAGCTTGTGGAAGAGGGCGATAAAATTGCCGTCTGCATTTCCGGCGGTAAGGATTCAATGCTTATGGCAAAACTTTTTCAGGAATTAAAACGCCATAACAAATTTCCTTTTGAAGTAATTTATCTTGTTATGGACCCGGGATACAGCCCTGAAAACAGAGAAATCATTGAAAAAAATGCCAAACTTTTAAATATTCCTATAACTGTTTTTGAATCAAACATTTTTGAATCTGTATTGCATATCGAAAAATCACCTTGCTACCTATGTGCAAGGATGAGAAGAGGCCATCTTTATAACAAAGCCAAGGAACTCGGCTGCAACAAAATTGCACTCGGTCACCATTATGATGATGTTATAGAAACGATTTTAATGGGTATGCTTTACGGCGGCCAGGTTCAAACAATGATGCCGAAGCTTCATTCAACCAACTTTGAAGGAATGCAACTTATTCGCCCAATGTATTTAATCCGTGAAAAAGAAATTAAGCATTGGCGTGATTATAATGATTTGCATTTTATTCAGTGTGCCTGCAAATTTACAGATACCTGTACTTCCTGCAACCCTGACAATGCATCAAAGCGCCAGGAAATTAAAAATATGATTAGCCAAATGAGCAAAATCAACCCGCAGGTTGAAAGCAATATTTTCAAAAGCGTAGAAAATGTAAATCTTGATACCGTAATAGCCTATAAAAAAGACGGTATTAAACATAGTTTCCTTGAAAAATACGAAAATAAAGAAAAAGAGTGATTTTTCTATTGACTTTTCAAACTAAATATGATAATATTATTCAGCAATAAGCGATAGTAAACTATCGCATTGAATAATATAGAGGTATAGTGTAACGGTAACACTCCGGACTCTGACTCCGTCATTTAAGGTTCGAATCCTTATACCTCTGCCATCACCTCGGAACATTCGTGTTCCGAGGCTTTTTTATGCCCGAATACTGCTTTTTACGGCGGTATTCGGGCACTTTTTCTTTGCCTCAAAATCTTGTGAGAGTTTTTGAGAGATTCTAAGAGACAGCAAATTTCAAAATTCCAAATCCGTTTTAGTGAGATTTAGGGCATTTATGACTGAGACTTTTGAGAGACATCGCTCAAATCAAAATCGTAACACGAATTAAAATGAGCAAAAAAATTGAAAGACATTTCAAAAAATAATGAGGGCTTAAAGAAGACTAAGTTTACGTTTCCTTGGGTTTTATAGACAAATCCATTAAATTCAAGATATTCTTGCCATTCGGTGTTATTAAAAACCATATCTTCTTTTAGTTTTGTATTTAGTAATATCGAAATGATTTTATCTTTTTCAATATCGCTGACAATTATTAAAACAGTACCTGTTGGCATTTCAAAATCTTTAGAAATATCATATATTTCACATATACTTTTCATCTATATTCTCCTTGATTTTTGATTTGTGAATTTTCAAAAATCAAGAATTATGGATATTTAGCTATGTAACATAACCACATAAAACTAAAAATGAATAAAAAAAATACGCCTTGTGAAAATTCATCAGGTGTATAGCTTATTTATATGTGATTTTAATATTGTCTATATCTTGCCATAAAAGCTTTTGACCACAGCTGGAGCAGTGATTTGTATATTCTCGCTCTATCGCTTTATGACATCTCGGACAAACTGAAAACATCAAATTAGCTTTTGATATGTAAATAGCTTGTTCAATTTTCATAGGCGTTCTGTATTTACATTTTCCTATTTTGCAACGAGTAAGAGCAAACCCTCTATGCCGGAGAGCTTGCTCTTTTTTCGTTGTACACCTTTTTAATTTTACCTGTGCCAATTAGTACACCTTCAAGTATTAAACTTGCACAACACGGTGCAAATACAACATTAAATTTAAAAATAAATGATACGATTATCGCAACAATAATCAGCGATAATATTATCCAAGATATTTTGCGAAAATATTTATATTCCTTGTCATTTAAAGGCTTTTCCGGTGTATCAAGCGGACAAAGAATGAATATTAAAACAGCAAATACTAAAGATATACTAAGTAATGCAATTCTAATATCGTACATTTTTGATAACTTGATAAGCACTATACAGCATAAAATTGATAAAGTAGATAATATTTCGCATCTTGTTTCAGTCTTGGCATGATAGCCACCAGCATATCTTCTTATAAACTGAAAAGCAATATAGAAGATAACACTTTCAAAAACTGATTTAAATATGGATCCTAAAATAATTGCAATTATTAAATATAGTATCTGCGAAAGTAAAACAAAGAATCCATATTTGTACAGTTCTTGTTCATCATCTGATATGTCGTGTTGACAATACAAACAATCAACTAATTTTTCTGCAAATTTCGAAATCATTAATCAATGTGCTTTTTGAATTTGTCAAGAGAAGCCGGTGCTTTAGGCTGATATATGGCTGTACAAGTAGTCGAATTTGCATCTCTTTTTAATGATGAAATTGCAAGATTTTTTGATGTACTAAGTAAAGCTTTTTTGATTTTGTTCACGAAAATTCCTCCTTTTTGTTTAAAATATCATTTTTTTATATTAGTTTCAAGTAAAAAAACAAAAAACAAATCTAAACTGTTAAATTGCAAAAATTCATATAATTTTGGTAAATACAAATAAATTTTACCTTCGCTACCAAAATATTGTGATTTACCATTCTGTTTGGTGTATGTAATGGTTTAAAAATGTTAGCATAAATAAAAGAGGTGTTAATATGACTTATAATAAAGAATATATTGGAGAAAGAATTCAACGCAAAAGAAATTCCTTAAATATAACGCAAGAACAACTTGCTGAAATGATAAATACTTCCAAAAATACAATATCAAATGTTGAAAGAGGTGAAAATCCGCCAAGTGTAGAATTTATTGTTAATATTTGCAATGTACTTGGTGAAGATCCTAATTATTATATTTTAGGCGAAATACCGAAGGACGATATCGAAACTTATAATAATACCCTGCTAAAATTATCTCCTCAAGAAAGAAAATTTGTTAATGACTTTCTAAACTATTTAATTGAGAAGAAAAGAAATAGTTGACACTATAACGATTAAATGTTAAGTTACTCTTATCAAGAACTTTTGATAAGAGTTATTTTTTTGCGAGGGTTTTATGAAAATTTTAATTTGTGATGATGAATATACTAATTTAGAAATTTTAAAAAAATATATTACTGAATATACAGCAGCTCATTGCATAAAAGCTGACATTTATGCTACTGCTTCTTCTAAAGATGTTTTTGAAAGCTCTACTTCTTATGATTTAGCATTTCTTGATATTCAGATGCCTGATATAGACGGCATATCAGTAGCAAAAGAATTGAAAAACAGAAATCAAAAAGTCGTTATATTTTTCGTAACAGCATTTGATGAATATCAAGATGAAGCGATGGATTTGCACGCATTCAGATTTTTTGAAAAACCTTTTGATTCCGAGCGCCTGTATGCAAGCTTGGATAAAGCTTTGCAATATATAGATGAAACTTATATTGATTTATTTTTATATAATTCCGGTGAAGATAAGAAAATACTTGTTGATGATATTATGTATATCAGAAGGGAAAACAGAAAAATCATTCTTCACACGAAGGATGAAAATGAATATATCACCAGACGCAGCTTAAATGAATGGATGGAGGAATTACCTAATACATTTTTTTATTTAGTTCATAAAAGCTTCCTTGTTAATCTCCATTACATTACAAAAAATTCTTATTCGAACATAGTATTAGATAATACTATTGAAATTCCCGTTGCATCACGAAAACAAGTTGACTTTCATAAATATTGGTTTCAATATCTTAAAAGGAGATAATAGATGTATAATTTAGCAATATGTTTTACATATTTTATTGAAATGCTTATTTCATATAGCTTTTTTTCTTTAATCGGAGAAAAGAAGCTAAAAGTTCCAATATGTTTTTTTGTTGGTACCGTATTGTTTTTGAGCGGAGCGCTTTTCGACATCATTCTTTCAAACACTCTTTGGTTTAACGCACTGTATTTTACAATTATAAACATTGCCTTTTCAATTCTGTGTTTTAGTATCAAAGTTACAAGATGTATATTTTATTCAATTCTTTTAAACATTATTCAAACAGCATTGGAGTTTGTGGCAATTAACTTAATATCAATAGTAACTAATACCGATGTTACAGCTTATAACAAGAATTTCCCTTTACTCATGATAGATGCAATTATAAGTAAGACACTATACTTATTTACATGTATTATTTTAGCAAGATTCATAAAAAAAGAAAAAACAAATATAAAATTTCCTATTGTTTTGTATATGTATCCCGTTCTTGCAATTATTACTTTACTGATAATTTTTTATATGTGCACACAATTTGAACTTAGTTATATTTATCAGCTTATTTTATCGGGAGTCGCATTTGCGATTTTTATTTCAATCGTACTTTTATTTATCTTTTATCAAAAAAGCATTGAAAAAGAAAACATTATTTTCACTTTGAAAAATCAAGTTGAAAAACATGATATGGATATGAATTACTATAATATTCTTGAAAAGCAGAATGAAGATTTAAGAATATATGCTCATGATACAAAAAATCATCTTAATGCAATTCACAATTTGAATACAAATCCGGAAATAGATGAATATTTAAATAAAATGATTAGTAATTTGAAAAGTTACAGTAGTGTTTGTCATAGCGGAAATCATATGCTTGATGTAATTATCAGCAAATATGCAACCGAATGTGAAATAAAAAATATAAGCTTCAGTTTTGATGTCTGTGTAACTAATTTAAAATACGTAAAAAGCAATGATTTAGTAACAATTCTAAGCAACGCTTTGGATAATGCAATAGAAGCCGCAGAAAAATCGTCGAGCAAAACAATAAATATTGCAACAGACCACATTAACACTTACGATGTTGTAACAATAACCAATAGTTGTGATACTCCACCCAAAATAAAAGGAAATGATTTAGAAACTACCAAAAAGAACAAAATTAACCATGGTCTTGGAGTTAAAAGTATTCAAAAAGTTCTTAAGCAATATAACGGAGATTGTCAATGGGAATATAATGAAAACAAACGAGAATTTACTTTAATAATTTCTTTATTATCGCAAAATTAAATATCAGTTATCCAAGCAGGCACACATTTTGTGTGTCTGCTTTTTGCATTTTGACATAATATCTTTGCATTTTGACATTTACTATTGTAGCGAAATCAGAATTTTGATACATTGATATCGAAATATAGTATTTGACTATTTGTATAAGGCGGTGATAATTTCAACTTAAAAAGGTGAACATAAAAATCATATTTGTGTGAATTTGTTTTCAAACAAAAAGGATATGTAACAAAAAAGATTATATCAAGTTTTCTTTCTACGGCTATGGCAGTTACAATAATTTCGTCGCACATTTATGAGGTAATATGAATTTTTTCATTATTACTTTTCTTAATCGGAAAGTAAATTACTTTCCTAACAAAAATATTTAATTGATTGCAGAGCGCTTGCTCAAAAGAAAGGACAAACATTATGAAACATGCAAAAATCTTTTTGACTTTTTTGATAATTCTTAGTTGCTTTACAGCAGGCTTTTCAATGACTGCCCTTGCAGGAGACGACAATGTTGCATTTTCATTTACTATGAAAGCAGACATGAAAAAGAACTATACCGGAGATAGGTATAGGGAAACCACAAGAACAAACAATCCGTGGAAAGTGAATATGACTGCCAGCACCGAGGGTAAGCACACACAAGCTTATTACTTCTTGGCAAGCAACGGTATACGTAGGATACAATATTCGGACCAACATCTTGTTAAATCCGAAACGGGAGACCATTGTTACAAAGCGTATGCAGAGGCGTCAAAGCAAGGAGTGTCATTAGGCTGCAAAAACAATAATGATGTGAATAAAAGCTATACGGTATCAGGTTATTGGGACGAAGAAACCGGCGGAACTATTAAGTGATTTTAGTTTACCTTGCAAAAATATCCCCTGCATATGACTTTTGTTGTGTGCAGGGGCACATTAATTTTTATGAAGGGAGGACGTAATGATTTGAAAGTCACATATTATTTAAAAAGAATTATCAATGATAAAATCAAGCTTGGATTTATATTTCTGCTGTTTTTATTGCCGATAATGGATTTAATATCTACACTGGTTAGTATTCACCACGGAGCGACGCCTATGGCGCCGTGGTCATCAACATTTCTTTCTTTAACATCGACCTCATTTATATTTCATTCGCTCTTTTTCAACTTTCTTCCGTTATATCTGCTCATTATCAGTTGTGATGATTGTTTTGAGGATTGCACAACAAAATACCGTAATATCCTTATTTCAAAATGGGGCAAAAAGGATTATGTAATAACAAATATTACAAAATCATTTTGCATTTCCTTTTTCCTGATACTTTTTACATTGCTTTTAAATATGCTTATGTCAGAAATAATTTTCAATACGGCGACCTACAGCATATTCAGCGAAAATTTAGTTGATGAGGATAAGACGAGCCTTTTTTATATTGAGGCAACACATCCAACCATAACAAATATAATTTACATATTTACCACGTCCTTATTGTCCGGAGCAATTGGCGCTGCCGGAGCGGCACTTGCAATGGCAATTAAAATCAGAAAAATCGTTTATCCTTTACTCTTTCTTTTATGGTTTTTGCCGGCGCACACCGACAAATCCATTATGCTCGCATTACAACCGTTTTGCGAATATGGCTTAGATACGAAAATACCCGTATTTGTCATAACTCTCGGAATTTTTGTAGTATTGACAATCGGTGCGGCGATAAAAGAGGTGCATTATGCAAAAATTTAAGCATACCGCTTCAAAGTATGCTGTGGTATCGGCATTGGCTTTGTTTATTATGATTTTTTTGTGGTTTTTTTTCAATTGGAGTTATGTAAACTTTAAGGGAGATATATTATTCAACTATTCAAACAAAGATAAGCTGACCGAATTTTTTACAGATAATTTTTATGGAACAAGGGCTTGCTGTTTAGTATTCCCTTTGCCGTTTGCCTTTGCAATTAATTATCTGCTTTACGATGAAAAAGTATTTTATATTTGCAGAATTAAAAACCGAATGCAATATATAACGCAATGTGTTTTAAATATAATTGCTTTTTCATTTATTTGTGCCTTTTTTCACGAGGCAGTCAGCATAATATGTTCTTACCGGCTTTTTGGCGGCGAATTGATAAACGAACTTCACATAATAAAATATTGCTCATTAAATTTTATTACAATTTTTTTATATTTTGTCAGAGTCGGCGGGGTATTTCTTTTGATAAGATTGTTTACCAATAAAAAAATTGCGCCGTATATTTTATTTGCCGTTTACGTTTTAGAATTTTATTTGTCTAATTTTTTTGGTTGGCTGCCGGTTAACGACGCAAATATTATCGAAAATCTGATTTTTGAAAATAATATGTCAGCTGTTATTTTTGCCATAATCAGAGAGATAAGTTTTGCGATAATAATTATAATTTTTTCGTATTTTAAATTTCAAAAAAAGGACATCTTGAACAATGAAAAGAAATAAAGCAGTCGGTTTATTTTTAATGATTATAATCATATTCCAAGCACTTTATTTTTTAAATGACGAGAGCTTGCATTTATATTCCTTTGCTGTCGGTATCAATAGGGAAAGCAAAGACGCTATGGACATAATTACAATGGCTGTTTTTCTCGTTCCGGTGTTTTTTATGCACTTTTATTTCAGCGAAACTCTGTATAATTTAACTCACGGCTACGGAAAGCTTTACATTATAAGGCAATATTCAAAAACGAAATTAATCATTAAGCAAATCGTCAAAATTTTTCTGTCGGTATTGGTTATTACCGCATTTCAAATTATCACGTCATTTATATTCAGCGCAAGCTTGAAATCTGTTCAAGCAGGCAATATGATACGCTGTGTTTCGATATACATAATATGTATTTTCACTATGCAAATGCTCCAGATGATGCTTGAATACTTTTTAAAACCGGAGCAGGCGGCAATTATATGCTGTGCTTATGCTTTAGTTTCATATAGCGTAGGATATTTTCTTGCAGACAGTATTATTGTACGAGTATTATTCTTTCCTTGTCTGATGTTTGGCGCAGTGAACGGTGCATTAACAAGCGAAACATATTACATAAAATCATTTGCAGTTTTATTATTAATATGTTTATGCCTTATCGTCGGTAATATATATAAATTCAAAAAAACAGATATATTTTAGGAGGAAAAACAATGATTACTTTAAAAAATGTAAGCAAAACGTTGGGAAAACATCTTGTGCTTGATAATATTAATTATACATTTGAAAACGGTATGGTATATGGCCTTTGCGGTCATAACGGCTCAGGAAAGACGATGCTTTTGAGAGCTATTGCCGGCCTTATTGTTCCTGACGATGGTGAGATTATAATTGACGGCGAGAAACTTCACCGTGACATTTCATTTCCGCCGAATGCGGGTATTGTCATAGAAAGTATGGAGCTTCTGCCTAAATACAATGCTTTTGACAATTTACGTTTGCTTGCAGACATTAAGAAAATTGCGAGTGACGAAGATATAAGAAACAGCTTAGAGCGTGTCGGTCTTAATTCGGATTTGAAAGTAAAAAAGTTTTCTCTCGGTATGAAACAAAGGTTGAATGTTGCGCAGGCAATTTTTGAAAAACAGAATATAATTTTGCTCGACGAGCCGACAAATGCGCTTGATAATGACGGCGTTCAGCTTATTTACAGTATCATTAAAGAGGAAAAGCAGCGTGGTGCTACAGTTATTGTTGCCACGCATCACAAAGAGGACTTGGATGAACTCTGCGACACAATTTTAACAGTATCGGAGGGGAGATTAATTGAATAGTAAATTATTAAAAAAGAAATCGACACTCATTTTTTCAGCCGTTTTTGCTATATTGATTGTTAGCTGTGTTTTTTTGAATGCCTTTTTGGTCAAACCCGCAGTCGCAAAAAGCGGTAATAATGTTGATTCATCAGCCACAGACGAGGTCACTGAGGATGAACCCGAAATCGAGAGAAAAAAGACAGACGACGGTTTTATATATTACATTTTAACAGATGATAATAAAAACGTTTATGTAACAATTAACTCCTATGACGGTGATGAGAAAAATGTAATTATTCCAAGCAGTATTGAAAATTATCCTGTAAAAGAAATTGGCGGCAACTGTTTTTCAAATATCAATAAAGTGGAGTCAATTACAGTACCTGACTCTGTTGTAGCAATAGGTGATTTTGCATTTTTCGGCTGCCCAAATCTTACAAAAGTTGTTATTCCGAGCAGTGTTAAAAAAATTGGTGCTGCCATAAATTCCGGCTCACATTTCACGATATACGGCGAGTCCGGTTCTTATGCCGAGGAGTATACGCTCCACCCCGAAAAGCACACCTGCACAGAGCCAATTCCTTTTGAGCCTATAAATTCTAAAGATTAAAAAGCAACCAAACATATATATTTGGTTAGAATTATGTTAATTTAAAATAAATTATATAGATATTCGTATGGGAAAACGGACATATGAAGATGTATCAAAATATGTTGAATCGCAAAGTCAGCATAAATGCAAGGTTTTGAGTGCCAAACCCGAACAGCAATTTGACGACTTCGATTTAGACGTGACAGTTTGGAATGTAAAAACTGATACTGACGGAGCGTGGTGGGTTGTAGAGGGAGACACTGTTCCCATGAATTTGTATCCGCAAGGTGCATACTATTTTGGAACAGACGAAGTCTACTCATTTCATATGTGATTAATGGAACGAATGCAGGCATCGCAGGAGCAATACAATCCTGATGACTATATTGAAACGGCTTCATTAGGTACTGAGATTGCTCCTCACCTTTTACGTAAACTAAGAAGCATTACCGCCCAAATTGATTTGGCAACAGAAATAGAAGATTTTCAATCAATTGGTGTTCAAAGCAGAGAAATACTAATTGAACTTGGAAATTATATTTATGATTCGCATATGGCAGGTAATCAAGAGCAACCACAAGCTTCCAATTTTAAGAAAAAAGCCGAACTGACTATCCAATTCTATTTAAATGAATCTGATAACGCAGATTATCGCAGCATGATCAAAAAATTGACTGAGGCAACATGGGACTACGCAAATAAAATAGCCCATTCGAGTAGTGCAACATATTATGAAGCATCTACTTGTGTATCCCTATGTATTTCTCTTGTTTGTGTCTATGAAAATGTTCGGAACGATATATTCATATGACGAAAATATAGCTGCAAAGGTTGGCTTTATTTCCTATTGCTTTGGGTCAAAATTCTGTGAAATGGTTATTCCACTGAAACGGTTAAGGTTGTTTTGCAGTATGGCGCTGATGAAATCGGTTATAACAATATCGCAATCTTTGTAGCAAAAAGCAATTACCGTTCTCAAAATGTTTTGTCCCGTTTAAGCGTATGGTTGAACCATCAGCGAATCGGAAAATTTCATGTAATTCATCCAAAGAATTTAATCGTAAAAAATGATGTTATTTATTTGCCGCCATATATGACATTTTGTTTGTAAAACTAAACGAAGAACACTTTTATATTCTTCGTCATCAAATTATGCAGTACCCTACTGCTACTGTAAATGATAATGAGAATTACAAGCTGCTTTTAAAACTAAACAATGATAAATATAAAGATATTCTGAACAACTTATTACAAACAGCAACAGAGTATAATATAAAACTCGAGTAGAAGGAAGAATTTGCAATGAAAGAAAATGAAAAAACAAATACTCAAAACAATAATATAAATAGTGGTGATAAACTTGGATATTTACAGTTAATCCAAGAACCTATATGCAGAATGTCAACAATTTCTGCAATATTCAAAGGCTTCGCAGCTGCTATTGTTGGTGGGATAGCTATGATATCTTTTAAATATATCAACCTTATTGTTTTAGGATTATCATTTTTGCCTGTATTTGCATTCGCAATGTTGGATATATACTATCTTAAACTTGAAAAAAAGTTTAGATATTTCACATAAAAGTTAAAGATGGTATCCAACCTATCAATTATTCTTTAAATATAAATTTTGAAAAAGATGAGATTAAAAAAGCTAAGGCGACCAACTGGGATTGTATTAAATCTCCATCAATTTATTTGTTTTATCCAATTATGATAGTAGTGTTGGTTGTTGTTTTTATTTTAAAATGTGTTAAAATTATATAAGCTCAAAAGAAAATAATTGTGCTAAGAAAAACTTCTGTGCCTTGTAAATATAGAAATTATAAATCCAAAAAATTAACTATGATATTATAATATTTTACGTTTCTAAAACATGAAAGGAAAATTATGTACACTAAATTCAATTATTCCCCATCTGGATATTTCTATAATCATGAAATAAATAGACATTTATCAAACGGTAACAAGATTTTTTCTGCTCATGAAAAAGAAGTTCAAAAATGTCTGTCTCAGTATATTACAGAAGACGGAATAATAAATGGAACTGATTTAAAAGAGCATTGGTTTTCCATTACAAAGAAAGATATATTTATATCACATTCACATTGTGATATTAATAAAGTTAAAGCATTTGCTGGATGGTTGCATGATTGTTTTGGATTGGAAGCATTTATTGATTCGTGTTCTTGGGGATATTGTGATGATTTGTTAAACAAAATTGATAAAAAGTATTGTTACGATTCAAAGAAAAAGACATATGATTATCATTTGAGAAATTATACAACTAGTCATGTTCATATGATGCTTTCAACAGCACTAGCAGAAATGATGGATAACACAGAATGTATAATTTTTTTCAATACTCCTAATGCAATAAATTTAGAAGACGAGCTTAATAAGATTAACGGAAAAAATAAAGAAATAACGACATCTCCATGGATATATCATGAATTATCAATGACGACAATGTTGCAACGAAAACAGCCAAAAAGAAGTGAAATGATAATGGAGTATTCATCACGACAATCTTCTTGTGATTTGAAAGTAAAGTATGATGTAACTAAAGCTTTAAATAAAATGATAAATTTGGAAGACAATCACATGGAAGAATGGTATGAGTTATGGAATAAACAAACAAAAGAATTGGGTTATAAAGGAGAACCATTAGATACTCTTTATGAAATTGTATTTCCGCAATCGAGGTGAAATAATGGGTAGAAAAATATTTATTTCATATAAATACAAAGATTATGATGTAAAAGAATTATCAATTGATACTAGACCAACATGGCCATGTGATTATGTTAACTACATAAAAGATGTTGTTTTGGAAAGTGATGATATATATAAAGGTGAAAAAAGTGATGAAGATATTTCTCATTTGAGCGATATTGCAATTTGGAATCATTTAAAGGATAAGATATATGATAGTTCAATTACAATTGTATTAATTTCTCCAAATATGAAAGAACCTGAAAAATGGCAACGTTCTCAATGGATCCCATGGGAAATAAGTTATTCTGTTAGAGAAACAATTAGAAATGATCGTAAAAGTCATAGAAATGCAGTATTAGCAGTAATTTTACCAAATAAAAATGGAACATATAGTTATTATGATCAAAACAATCTTTTTCCAATATTAAAAGAAAATATTGACACGGGATATATTTATGTTACTAGGTGGGATAGTTTTATCAAATATCCTCAAGGATATATTTCTATTGCTTTTGATTATATGAATAATACATCTGATTACAAAATATCAAAATCGTTATAATATTATAAACATCAGTTTAATTGTTGTTCTGCTTAATAATAAAATATGTAGCAATTTATTGAATATTTATTATCGGAATACGATTAATGATAAGAAGATTAGACAAAAAGATTGTTGGTTAAGTATCGAGTTGCCAAAATAGAAGTTACAGAAACGGTGCAAGATTATTCAATGAGTATTCCTGATTCATATAAGGGATTATGTAGTTACCTAAAGGCATTTTTATCCGTTTCAACAGGTCTATTTTATGGGGCAATAATTATTGCACTTTTTATATTTTATTTTTTTATCAAATAAGGAGAATGTTATGGCAAGAAAAGTTTTTGTATCATATAAATATGCTGATTCATCGGTAGCGTCAATTTCTAATGGGTACTCTTGGTACAATAAAAGTACCGTTAGAGATTATGTCGATTTAATTGAAAATAGAATGGGCAATACGAATTGTGCTTACTATAAAGGCAAAAGAAATAATCAAGATTTATCATATCTAACAGAAGATATGATTTGGGAAAAATTAAAAGACAAAATCTATGATAGTTCTGTTACTATAGTTTTAATTTCGCCGAATATGAGAGAAACATATAGATACGATGAAGATCAATGGATTCCTTGGGAGATATCATATTCTTTACGAAATCAAAGCCGTAATGGAAGAACAAGTTATAGTAATGCGTTGTTGTTTGTAATATTGCCTAATAGTTATGGCTCTTATGACTATTATCAGCCATCGTCACTATTTAAAATTATGAGAGATAATATTTCAAATAATTATGCCGAATTTATTCAATGGAACACATTTAACAGCGATATGGAATATTACATAGAGAGAGCAGTAACAAAAAAGAACTCTGTTAGCGATTATAATATTGTTAAAACAATATAAGGATGATTTTATGTTATTTAAGAAAAAGCCGATTTCAGCAGAATATACGGTATATGGTTGTTCATTACAAATAGTAGCAAATAAAGGTGAAATACCTAAAGCAAAAATGCTATGCACAATAGAATCTGATGATACAATATTAATCGGTGATATAAGGCATTATAAATGTAAAGATTTTTGCAAGGGATATGGCACTTTGATGATGCAAAAACTTATATCTTATGCAAAAGAAAACGGATACAAAACTATTTACGGTCATTTATCGACGGTCGATTTAGACCATAAGGATAGATTGTATCATTTTTATGAAAAATTCGGGTTTGAGATTACAGAAAACGAAGAACAAAATAGTAATTTTTACGGCAAAATAACTTTAAATTTATAGGAATAAAAGGCATTCACAAATATGAAAATAAAATATTCACTGATGCTATTTTCTATAAAAACATAGAAAAGTTATTGTTTGATTATTATAGCATTGGCAATATCAAATTTTGTAAGTTGCTTAAGACTCTTTTATGTAAGGTTCGCAATTCCTCATACGAATTTGCGGCTATAAGCAAAAATAAAATTCTGAGAGATTTTTGAGAGACGCAAAGTCTGAAAAATGGCTTAAATAGGCGGTTTTAAAAAAAGATTGCGAGCCTCTGACTCCGTCATTTAAGGTTCGAATCCTTATACCTCTGCCAAGAGAAAACAGACATCCACACGGATGTCTGTTTTTTTCTTCGATAGAAGAAGATAAGGATTCGAAGAATACTTATTACGGGTTTAAAATGCCAATAAACCCGTAACATCGTTCTGTCAAGTCTTTAAGGTGGATATTTGCGAAGCAAATACTACCGTGACTTGACAGGTTGATATAATCTGCCACAAGGCTGGAAGTTTTACTTCCAGCCTATTTTTATGCCCGAATACTGCTTTTTACGGCGGTATTCGGGCACTTTTTCTTTGCCTCAAAATCTTGTGAGAGTTTTTGAGAGATTCTAAGAGACAGCAAATTTCAAAATTCCAAATCCGTTTTAGTGAGATTTAGGGCATTTATGACTGAGACTTTTGAGAGACATCGCTCAAATCAAAATCGTAACATGAATTGAAATGAGCAAAAAATTTGAGAGACATTTCAAAAAATAATGAGGGCTTAAAGTAATAAAACTTTAAACCCTTTCTTTTAAGTTTGCCTTTTTATATTGTTTATCCATCAAAAATGCAAAAGTAATAAATGCTAAAATAAGTCATTCGAAAATGATGAGTTTGTCATTTTATACGCAGCACCTTTTGGATTACTATTGACAAACTGAAGATAATAGCCATTATCTTCTCCGATGTATATTGCACCATAAATTTCTTCTGTATTATCACTATATACTGCAGTAATATCAGCAAATTTTGTACTTAGCTTTGTTTCAGGAATCTTAGCATTTTTTCCAATTCCAATAATTCAGCTATTTTACTTTCATCAGAAGTTATGTCCATGTTAATTCCACTGTAAGAAATATATAATCTTGATATAGATTTTTCGTTATGGATGTTATTGTTCTTTGTGTCGTTCATTAAACTATAAAATAAAAATATTCAATTGTAATGTATAAAATGTTGACCTCCTCTACAATACTCTCGCTTTGCTTTAGACTCGGCGTTGTTATTTTTTCTGAAGCTTTCTATTTCACAGTAGAATCAGCGGGTATCATGCTTGTAACCAAACAAAATATTAGGCATTATTGAAAAATCAATAATGCCTATCACTTAATATTGCACAATACTATCAATTTAATTATACATTTTAACTTCCAACTATAACACCTGTTTCTTCGTCCCAATATCCTTTAACGGTATAATTTTCAGTGGTATTAGTATTATTTTCAACTGCTAATTGAACATAAGTATTATTTGCCGATGAATATGCAGGAGAATACAACGGATCTGATCCTACTTTTATATTTTGCTTAGTTGAAACTGCACTGTGACTGGTATTTACCAACCAAAATGTTGAAATAGTTCCTTTAGTTTCAGTGCTTGATTTAAAATCAACTTTCCAACTGTTTTTTGGATTAGTTGTTGAACGCAGTTCCTGTCCAGTATATGAATTTGCTTTAAGAGGTTTAACTCCTAAAGAAAATTTAATATTATCATCTGTAGCTGCATAGGAGCAAGTAGCTGTTCCTACACATAGTGTAAACATAACCATAAATACTAAAAGAATTGATTTTAGTTTTCTTTTTTTTGCCATTGATTTACTCAACATCCTTTCTGATTTTTCCATCTTCAATAAGAATAATTTTGTCGCATAATACATCCAAATCTTCTTTGTTGTGGCTTGCAATGATTATTATTTTGTCTTTTGATTTAAAATCGATTAGCAGATTTCTAACTGCAAGAACACTTTTTTCGTCAAGCGCATTGGTTGGTTCGTCAAGAAGAATAATTTGGGGATTTTCGAAGATAGCTTGTGCAATATTTAGCTTTTGTCGCATTCCAAGTGAGAATTCTTTGACTTTTTTCTTGTCGTATGGGTCTAATCCAACTGAAATAAGAGTGTTTTTAATATCATCATCATTGGCAATTCTTTTTATTTTAGACAACATTTTCAAATTCTGATAAGATGTGTATTCCGGCAAAAGCGTCATGTTTTCTATGATAACACCAATGCTTTCAGGAAATTCAATATCCTTTCCCAGTTCTTTATTGTCTATTTTTACACTACCGCTGTCTAATGAAATTAATCCACAAATAGCTCTGAGCAGCATTGTTTTTCCGCTGCCATTTTTGCCGTGAAGTCCATAGATCTTACCACTTTCAAATGTGTAAGTTATATTAGATAAAATTGCACGCTTTTTTAAAGTTTTGCTTACATTTTTTAATTCGATTTTACTCATAACTTTCTCCTATAATATATCAGTATTTTTTATTTTTTTCATTGTTAATATTAATATAATTAAAATAAAAGATACAAGGAATAAAATAATTATTGGTATTTTTTGCAACAAGTCCATATCAATAATTCTATCCAAATAATAATAATTTGGTAATATAAAACGATTTGCTATATTGTATATTGTATTTCCTGTATCAATATATTTTTGAAATATAATAGATCCGGCAATTGTGCTGACAATGAAATAGGTATTGATAATTACCAACGCTGTTTTTGCATTGAATTTTATTTCTATGAAAATTTGGAATATACAAATAATACAACCAAGTAGTATATTGAATAACAAATTCAAAAGCAGATTTTCAATATTCAGCTCACCAAATAAAACTATTGTAACAATTACATATGCGATAGTTGCAATAATTTTATATAAAATCAATTCCGCAAATATTTGTATTATAATAAAAGCATATATTTTTTGTTTTGATTTATATCTTAATGTTATAACAATACCTACATTTTCAAAAAAATACTCAGCTTGAAATGATACTATTAGCGTTGAGATTATAAACTCTGCGGTAAAGAAGAGCTGAATAGCAAACACATTATAAAATCCATATCCACTACATTCTGTTGCTTGATAATCCAAGCCATACACAATTCCTATTTGGCATAATATCAATATAAGTTGATAAACAAAATATGTTGTTCTGTTTTTCATTTCATTTTACCCATAATTATATCTTTTTCTTTTAGAAATTTGATTGCAAGAAAATAAATTATTATACAATAGCTAATTGTCATAAACATAGCTACAAATGTTAGCTTTAAATCATAGGCATTGCATATATATGAATTATCAAGAATTACAGTGGACGGATTACAAAAAACATTTGGCAGACTTATTGTGCAAATGCTTACGATTGTGGTGACTAAAATTGCTGTTTTTTTAAAGTTGAAGAAAATATCGGTGAACATCAATATCAAAGAAATAAAACAATAATAGCAAATTAGTGCAACAAATTGAACCAAAATAAATTTCGGATAATTTCCCTTAACTACAAGATCCGATTCAGAAAATATAAGACTGCAAATAAAAGATAATAATATATAAATACATGAAAATCTAAAGGTAGCGGTTAAATTTTTAATCAGCAAAAAATTTGTAAATTTTCTTTTACCTAATCTTAAAATTAGCATTTCATACATATTGAAATTTATCTTAGAATATTCACAATATAGAATAAAAACTATACTGTATAAGCATGCTCCAGCTATATATGAAATTGATGAATTTATTTCAGAAAGGGTGGCCACATCACTAATTTTTTCGCTAAATGACACAAAATTTTTGTTTTCAAAAAACCAAATAATCGTTAATACTAAAAACAAGAGAAAATCTTTAAATTTCGTCATTTTTCTCCCTCTTAACAATACACATTACAATAAATGTGATTAATGCTATACCTAAGCATCTTGCAATGCCACAAATCGTATCGGAAAGTGAAGTTTCCGTAAATGGTTGTATAGCATTAGGAAGATATGGAGATGTAGCAAACTGAAAAATCCATAATGCAAATGTAATTAAATAAGTTTTTTTGCTGTCTCCAGTAAGAATCGAAACACACTGACACATGACTGCACAAACACCTACAACTAAACAAAAAATAATTATATAAACAAAATATATGAAAAACGGATGCTGAAATTGGAAATAAAGAAACGGATCACTTTCTTGCGTTATCTGTCTTTCAAGAGAGGCAAAGGTTAGTCCTCCCTTAAAAACAATTAAACAAATTATCCAATTAACAAATAAAATCATGAAAATTGAAACGGATGGAACAATAAAAGAAGCTGAAAGTTTTGCCAAATAATATTTCTTTCTTCCAAAGGATGCAATATAAATATTTTTACAATTTAGTTTCTTTTCTGCTGTTGCGGAATCACAGCCAATAATAAGCAATATTATTGGTAAAAGCCACTCAATAATTATTTGTGGTATATGTCCTGTTGAGCTGTTTCCAAGAAAGGAAGCCATACAAGGGTTTGTCACCCATTCATATCCATTAAAATGGCCTGGATATAATACACTATACCAATTGCTTATTAAATCCGGAATAGTGAGAAAAAATATAGCGGCAAAAACAATAATATACTTTTTGCTCTTCACAATTTTTTCAATTTCATATCTAAACATTAGAAACCACCTCCAAAGGTTTTAGATGAATTGCTTATTATATCTCCTGATGAAAAGATATTTAATGATAATGAGTATATTAATACACTTAAAACAACAGTTTTTGTTAAAACAATAATAAATAATAACAAATTAAATTCGCCTGTAAACCAATCATCAATAATACATATATCATTAATTGGATCAAACGGAGAATCCATAACTCTTTTGATTCCGACTAAAGCAAAGGAAATTAATAACGAAACGATTATTGCCAAAGTTTTTGAATTCCTTTTCGAAAACACCATACAAAAAAGTAACCCAATGAAAAACAAATAGCTAAAGACTAATATGAAATGAAAAAAAGAAAGTAAAGTGAAATTAATAGATTTTAGAATTTCATAATTAAACAAAAATTGAGTTCCTATCATATTAGAAATCTTATAGGTTAATGTGCAATAAAATGCAATTACTAATGTTTTAGTGAAACATTTTTTCAAATATTTTTTACGGCCTATTTTAATAATTAATAATTCACTAAAATTTGGAAAGGAATAATACAAATTTAATAAAAATATAGCCGCAACAATCGTTCCTACTAAAATATATCCACTATATCCCATTGAATCTGAATTGATAGTGTTAAGCAATGTATAATCATATATCAAATCAGTTGAAAAGTATTTCGAATAATATATAATCCACAGACTGCCAAAAACTATTGGTGATAAGATAAAAGGGGAAAAATTATTCTTTTGAAAGACTTTCATTATATATAGATACCACCATTTCATTTATAGGAATTGGAGAAAAAATTAGTTTGAAATTATTTTATGATATGTTTTAATTTCACTTTTCACAGTTAAAGTATATGATTTCATCTAAAACCGAGAAACATAAAAGTAATAGTTTAGAATCATAAAATTCAAATAACACATTGCTATAATCCATTAATTGTAGTAAAATTAGTGTTATATTAAATAAATTACTTGAGTATTTATACAACATTGATCTTTGATTGGGTTAATCATTTTATAATGATAAGATATCACAAATGACTTGTACATAATCTAATTTTGTTTTTTCGGTTTGTTTTCGTGTTTAAACGGTATGTGCTAATTTTTGAAAAAAGCATTGTTTTATCGCTAAACACAAATTTTTTTACCGTTTGAACATTGTCAGCCAATAATCAAGACAAATATGTATACTATAAATAACTTTGACTTGGTTTATCTTTGATAAATTAACATTATTTATGGGAGTTATTTTTAGTATGGAAAAAATGGAATTAAGTACACCGGTTCGCACAATTATAATTAAAGTTCTATCATATGATCCGGAAATACTATCGGTTTTTGGAAGGACAAAAGAAAAAGACCTTTTTTTCAAAGATCTTCTTACGGTTGGATGCGATTTTTATGAACTTTTGGAATTGTATTCAAATTGTGAAGCTATAAACCAGAAAAATGTTACCTGCATTGTTGAAAGTATTCCAACAACGAAAGTCATAACAGATTACTCTGAAAAAGGGATTCGTCGCATTATTCCTCATTGGTCATCTTCAAAATATCATACTGCCACAATTGAAGATGTTTGTAACGAAATAAAGCATCATATCGAAAACGATTCAGAAGGTATATTTGTATATAATAGTAATGCAAATTTAAAAAACAAAAAAATATATAATGACACATATATCTTACTTATAGCAGATTCCAATAAGTTTTTCTTTGATATAAATAGAAAAAAAGCTTATAAAATAATTAATGACAGTGAGGTAGCGGGAAATGTTTAATATTTCTGTTTGTGATGACAGTAAATTTGATATTGAAAAGATTAAAGAATGTTTATCTGCCTTTTCAAAGAAAAAACATATTGATTTTAATATCAGTGAATTTTCAAATTCGGAGATGTTGATGTATGAAATAGAGGATGGTAAAATTGCGGACATCTTTATTCTTGATGTTGAAATGCCGAATATGAATGGTTTTGAGCTTGCAGATAAAATCCGAGAATATACAGAAACATCTGTTATAATTTTTCTTACATCTCATGACGAAATGGCATTAATGGGATATAAATCAAAAGCATTAAGATATGTCATTAAATTAAATCTTGAAAGAGATATGGAAGAAGCTTTAGAGAGTGCTGTTACTGAAATGTCTAACGCTGATGACAAAACTATAACATTGCATTACTATAATGATTATTGGAGAATATCATATAAAGATATAATTTGTGTTACAAGAATATCAAGACAGTTGGTTATAACTACCCATTTGCTTGGAGAAATAACGGACAATCGAGGAATAAAAGAATTTTTTGAAATACTGGGTGATAATCGATTTTTATTTATTGACAGAAGCTGCTTTGTTAATATCGATTATATATCTCAAATTAACGGCTATAGTTTAAAGCTGACAGATGGACGTGTTTTACCAATCAGCAGACGCTCATTGCAAAGTGTTAAACAAACATTGGTTGAAAGATGGGGCTTGGGAAAAAATTAATTTACTCACAAGGGGATATTGTTTAATATGAGTATTGTATATCAAACAGCAGAAATATTGGCTACATTTATTGAGGGGGCAATTGCATTATTTGTATCAGGTGCTTTATGTGGAAAAAAAGATGAAAAGAAAAAATATTATTTATTTTATTCTTTAGCCACTGTTGTTTATACAGTTATAATAACTTTAATGAATCAATGGCAAGTATTTTCATTTGTTACGATAGCTATTGCTATGGTATACACATTTATTGTTGTTTCCTTTCTTTCAAATGGTGCATTTATTAATAAATTGACTTCGGTTATTATTACATTTTTCTTTATTCATGCTACAGAATACTTAATATCATATAGTCTTATTATGATAATCGGAAAATCTCTGAATATTTCCAATGGTATACCATTAATATTGGAAACAGGTTCGACAAGAATGGTTTTTCTTACTCTTGATAAAGTTCTTCAAATATTAATTTTTTTGTGTTTTAGAAAAACTTATTCAAAATTGCAGTTATTAAATAAAGGCAGCCTATATTTAATATTAGTTATTACTTCTTTATCGTATATTGTAATGTCAATATTAACTCAAATGATTGTAACTGATTCTTTAATTACATTGCAAATAGCTGTAACTTTGTCTTTGTTTTTTATAATATTATCAATTATAATTACTATTGTGTCTGTTTCTTTAAATGCAAAATTTCAAAATGAAAAACGAGAAACTCAAATGATAATGCTTGCAAATGAGTTAATGGAAAAGAATTATACCGAGATAAAACATACGCAGGATATTATTCGTAAGCAAGTACATGATTTTAAAAATCATATTCTAACTATAGATGGTATGCTGTCTGAGGATTCAAACGCTAAGAAATACACACAAGAATTATTATCTGCTTCATATCAACAAGCACAGAACTGCCATAGTGGAAATGAAATAATTGATTCGATTATAAATTGTAAAATGAATGAAGCTGTTAATAACGGAATTGAATTCATACATAAGATTTCCCTTAACACAAAACTCACAATTTCTTTTGTAGATATATGTGCAATACTTGCTAATCAAATAGATAATGCTTTGGAAGCCTGTATGAAAATACCAAAAGATGCTGGAAGAAATATAAAAGTTGAAATCTGGCAAAAAGAATCATTTGTATTTTTTAAGGTAATAAATACTGCTCTCAAAAATCCGTTTATTGATTCAAAAGAATTGAGAACTACGAAAGAAAGCAAAGATTCAATGCATGGCTTTGGAATTAAAAACATTAAGGAAACCGCTGCGAAATATGACGGAACGCTAAAAAATGATTATATAGATGGTTGCTTTATTTCTCTTGTGATGATTTCTAATCACGAATAATACATAAAATTCAACCAATAAAACAAAAACGCCCCTATAAACATTAAAACTCGCTATTATGAGTTTAGAAAATGTTTGTGGGGTGTTTTTATGTTAAATAAATGTGCAACTTATCTAACAAACAAATTAAATAACAATATAAATTTTTCTAATGAAGAAAAAGATATTTATGTTTATGGTTTTGAATTGTTATTGTCAACATTATTATCTACGATTTCTATTTTTGCTATTTCTTTAGCATATAAGAATATATTTTTCTTTTTATTTTTCATTTTATTCTTTTACTCTTTAAGATTATTCTGTGGTGGATTTCATGCAAAAACATATTTACAATGCTTTATTCTCACAAATTTGATTTTTGTATCTACTATTGTTCTTTCAAAAGTAGTTATGTTGCTAAATTTAAAAAATATTATGCCTTTGCTAGTTTTTTTAGGATTTTGCGTAATCTTTTATTATGCTCCAATAGAAAATGGTAATCATCCGTATTCAAAAACAAAATATCAAAAATTCAGAATAATATCTCGAATCTTAGCAATGGTTTATATGCTAATTTTCTTATGTGTTTATGTATTTGTAGATACTGATATTATAGTTATCAATGCTTCATGGTCATATATATGGGTATCCTTGATGATTGTTATAGCAAAATTGAAAGAGAAAGGAGGTAAATCAAATGCATGTTTTTAGTAATATAATTGCAGAATTCGTAAAGATTTTTGCTAAAATGGGTGCTGGTGTTGCATCATCTGGTTTTGGATATGAGCCTAAAATGCCAGAATCATTAAAAAAATAAGTAGCTACAAAAAAGATGAGAGTTATTTACTTGACTCTCATCTTTTTATCTTTATAGGGATCCTTATTATAGAATTGGTTTATAATATGCGTTCATTAATAAAAACCATTGGGAATAAGGTGGAAAAGTGTGCCGAAATATAGTTGCTCGTTTTGTTTTTATTGTTGTAAGAGATTTTTGAGAGACTTAAAAGTGAGAATTTGGCTTAAAATGGTGGACTTCAAAAAGTGATTTTTACACTCTGACTCCGTCATTTAAGGTTCGAATCCTTATACCTCTGCCACGATGGACAATTCAACAATAAATTGTCCATTATTTTTGCCTTTTGGCACATTTTTGCACCTTTTCAGGTTCTTTTTCTTACCTTTTAATCTGAAATGAGACACTTGTGTGACACCAATGTGCCACTAAATTGCAATTTTATTTGCACAAAACAGCCAAACCTTGCCAATAAAAATGCAGACACTCAACAGACATGTGGGCAATATATCTGTGCTTAATGGTTTGGAGTTTATACTTTTTTGAAATGTTAACAGATGTTTTTTGCTCTTTTATTTACAATTCTTTCAGTTTTATAAGTTAATAATTTAATATTAAATTGACAAAATGTTGCTTATTAACAAATAATTTGTTAAAATAATATTGTGATAAGGAGACAAATTTATGTATAAGATTCGTAAAGTAAAATTTAAAAATCATAAGGTATTAGGCAATTTGGAATTAGATTTTTGTGGAATAGATGGAAAAGCTGTTGATACTGTTATTATAGCTGGTGAAAATGGTACAGGGAAAAGTACTATTCTTGAAAGTCTATATTGCTTTGTTTCTAAAAGTATAAACATGAATTTTGATATGGATATAATTATTGAATCTAGTCAAGACGAAATTGTGTCATTATCATTTTATCAAAAAGAAAAAGATAATGGTATTTATACTTATGTAACAATTAATGGAGGCAGGGAGAACTATATAGGTTCTTCGTTCTATACTAATAAATTTAAATTTCAAGGAATTTTTTCTGATGTTGATATAAATTTTCATACTCAAAACATATCTTCTACTACTAGTATGTCATTAGACTCTTTAAACACGAGCCGTAGATCGGATAATAATTTTCCAAACCAAATTAAACAATTAATTATTGATATCCAGTCGCTCGATGATTCAGACATAGCAAAAGAAGTGAAAGCAGATCTTGAAAAAGGAAAATCAATTACAGAATTAAAAACTGAATGTAGAATGCCCAGATTCACAAAAGCATTTAATAATATGTTTGATGATTTAGAATACGATAGAGTTGACAATATTAATAACACGAAATATATCCTTTTTAAGAAAAATGGAATAAATATATCATTAGATAAATTAAGTTCTGGCGAAAAACAAATTGTGTATAGAGGTTGCTTCTTATTAAAAGATATTAACGCTATTACAGGTGCGTTTGTTTTTATTGATGAACCAGAAATTAGTTTGCATCCACTATGGCAGAAAAAGGTAATGAATTTTTATAAAGATATTTTTACTGATAATAATGGTAATCAAACATCACAAATTTTTGCAGTTACACATTCACCTTTTGTAATACATAATGAAAATAGAAAAAATGATAAAGTTATAGTTTTAGGAAGGAATGACAATGGTGATATTATAGTCAAGGACAAGCCATCATATTATAAATGTAATTCAATTGATGTTATAGAAGATGCTTTTTATATCGATGATTATTCAGAAGATAAGTCATTTGTGTATTTAGAAGGTCAAACCGATGAAAAGTATTTTAAAAAAGCCACAGAAATATTTAGTTATAATAATCTTCCGTTTGAATTTAAATGGATTGGCTATTTAGATGAAAACAATCAAGAAAAATTCACTGGTAAAAATTCACTTGATAAGGCTATGGATTTTTTAATACAAAAAAATTCTAACACAAAAAATGTTTGTTTATATGACAGTGATACAAATAAAGATGAATATGAAAAAAACAATGTATATTGTCGTATCATAAAAAGGTTTGATAATTCAAAGGGAATTCAATGTGGAATTGAGAATACTTTTATTCTTGATAGTATTGAATTGCAAGACTTTTATTCTGTAAAAGAAAAAACTGGTCCATACGGAGAAAAGAAACACAATGAAGAATTTAAAAAAATGGAGTTTTGTAATTATGTTTGTGATTCTTTGGATCTAGAACAACAAAAAATTGTATTAGCGAACTTGAAAGACATAATAGATAATTTGATAAAAATTTTTGATTAAGCACTAAATATCACCCTTGAATTAACAAGGGTGATATTTAGTGCTTTTTTCTGCGTCCTCAGATTTGATGGAGAGAAGGTGTAAAAATTTAAATTGTTTTGAACTTGTTTTCTGTGAACTCTGCAAGTCTTTGTCGATTCTGTTCAAACACTTCATCCACCATATGCGTGTAGATTTTTGCGGTTACCGATATGTCAGAGTGCCCCATCCATTCTTTTGCAACATTGATTGGCACTCCGGCTGCTTGACAATCGGTGCAGAAGGTGTGGCGCAATAGGTATGGCTCGAAGTCGGGTGCTATGATTGAGTTCTTCACTTGATTGCGATAAAGGTGAGCTCCGTTTGCCAAGCCCATTTCTTTTACGAAGTTTTTCCAGCTTTGATAAAAGGCATTGTCGTCCATGCGTGTGTGCTTTTCGTACTTTACGAATACATATTCATTGTTGAGTTCTTTTGCTTTATGTTCCTTTAATGCATCTAAAAGTACAGGCGGAATTGGTATCTTTCGTCCTGTTCCTGCTTCTGTCTTGGATTTGCCGACTGTTAGAATTGCGTTTTCAAAATCTATCCAATCCCACTTCATTCTTCGGATTTCTATCGGTCTAAGTCCGCAGCATAACATCGTAAGCACCATTGTTCTGGCATAGTGCTTTGGTATGGTTTCAAGTATCATTCGGCGTTCATCATCAGTGATTGGTCTGTGCTTGTTCTCGTACACAGACACCCTCCCCTTTTTGCAAAAATGCATAGAATTCTAATACAAGTGTACCACACCCGACCGTCTTTTGCAACACAGCATTAGCACACAGGATGCAAAAGCGACGCACCGTTTGGTGCGTCGCTGCGTAGAGTCCTATTTACCTGTCAAATCGGCGACGATCCTAGCGCCAAACGCCGGCGCATCCTCCATAACGAACCGCTTCTCCCGGGCGTTTATATTTACACATTTCCGCATAAATGGCAAATAAATTCAGCTTACCTATCTAAATATTTTGTGATAAAATCCTCGACTGTACGCCAATACAGCGTGGGCGCAACAGAAGACGAGAGCGCATGGCCTGCGCCTTCTACGGTAAGTTCCTCTTTTTCGCAGGCTGCAGCCGCATACAATTCGCCCAGCATACTGTACGGCACAAGCTCATCCGACGAGCCGTGAATAAACAGCGTTGGTATGCGGCTCTTTTTCACCTGCGCAATGGCGCTGGCCTGCTTAAAATCATACCCGTCACGAATCTTTGACAATACCGATGTGGCGTTGAGCACGGGGAACCACGGAATATGCAGGGCATCCGCCTCCCGTTGGAACTCATCCCATTCCGACGTGTAGCCGCAATCTGCAATAACAGCCTTCACATTTCCGGGTAAATCTTCACCTGACGCCATCAAAACCGTTGCCGCCCCCATGGATACACCATGCAGAACGATCCGGGCGTTCGGCTCCCATAAAAGGATCCGGTTTATCCACTTTATAATATCCACACGCTCCGGCCAGCCCATACCGATTTTTGTTCCCTCGCTGTCGCCGTGGGCTCTTGCATCTACTGCCAAAACATTATAACCAAGCGTGTAAAATTTATGAACAAATCCGGCCATATGCTTGGCCTTGCTTGTGTAGCCGTGGCATACGAGAACATATTTTGTGCCGGTATTTTTGAACCGTTTTCCGTGCAGGCGCAGCGAATCAGACAGAATATACACATCCTCTCCGTGTGTAGCATACCATTCTTTAATTTCCGGCGTACCTGTCATACCGCTGTATTTTGCACTTGCTTCCTCTTCATTGCCGGCAGTATTCGTGGCTTTTTGAACCAAGTTGTTGAGTTTGCTCATATGGATAGGCGATTTCGTGTTGATTGAGATATCATAGAATATTTCCGCTGCCGTTGCAGTTAAAGCTGCCAGCCCACAAAGCGCGCCGAAAGCTATACCTATATTCTTTCTATTCATAAAAATCTCCTCCTGCTGTCAAAAGCATAACATTGTCGCAAAATGTCATTTTGCAATCTGAAGCTGTTTTGTGCGCGCCCCGGCTGTCTTTACAATACCAAAGCGTTCTGTGTATATCAAATCACATTTTTGGACGGATGTCAATAAAACCGCTGGCACATTTTGCAAGAAAAAGATAAGGATTTGAAGAATCGTTATTACGATCGAAGCGAGTAACAAGGTTATCAAGACCCATTCAAAATCTGTGATTTTGTAAATGGGTGATGTTCTTATTACGGGTTTATAATGCAAATAAACCCGTAATATCGTTCCGGTTCTTGACAAAGTAATGGCATTATTGTACTATGACAGAGTGAGTTAACAGTAAACCAAAGAACAATATGTCGATCATGAAAGAATGCTCCTTT
>ERZ773210.573-NODE-573-length-42792-cov-10.898612_pt1 | contig 42792 bp, 40 predicted proteins | sample MGYA00580528_ERZ773210 | MGnify/ENA primary metagenome ERZ773210 (study PRJEB29015, sample SAMEA2737769) | human gut metagenome | biome: human gut; feature: human-associated habitat; material: faeces | place: China | collected 2012 ...
AGAAAGCAGAAGAAGAGACAGTTCAGACAGTTATGGATTGCCAGAATCAATGCTGCTGCAAGAATTAACGGACTTTCATACAGCAAGTTCATGTATGGTCTTAAGTTAGCTAATATCGATCTTAACAGAAAGGTATTATCTGAGATGGCTGTTAACGATGCAGAAGGATTTGCTAAGCTCGCAGAGGTTGCTAAGTCTAAGCTTGCATAATTGATTATATATTATATATCATTGAGATAATAGGCTGTCGTGAAAGCGGCAGTCTTTTCTTTTTAAAATGTATGATATTTCTGTGAACTAATATGAACAAATATGGATAAAATCTCTTTTATGTGATATAGTATGAAAGTCAATTTTTTACTTCTGTATAGAGAAGTAAGAGCGGAGGTCTATTGTGAGAAAAAATTTTTTTAGAAAAGCATCAATAGTTTTATTATCAGCAACAATGCTTATGGCAACTGCATGTAATAAAGAGATTGAAGTAAAATACGATTATAATGTTAATGATTATGTACAACTTGGAAAATATGAGGATATAGCTGTAACAGTTGATAAAACTTCTATGGAAAATCAGCTTATTGATGATAAGATTGCTGAAGATATAGAGAATAATACAACTTATTCAGAAGTCAGCAGAGGTGCTGTTGATGGAGATCAGATACTTGTAACTTATGTTGCTACAAGTTCGGGTTCACAGTCAACAGGACTGTCTAATACAGATGGTGTTACAATGATACTTGGAAAAGATAAGCTTGGACTTGACATAGAAGAGCTTGATGAAGCACTCTATGGAATGAAGGCTGGAGAGACTAAGGTCATGGTAATTGATTTGCCGGAAACATATAGCAATACAGTATATGCAGGAACTAAGGTAGTGTTTGAGCTTACAATGCAGACAGTTTCACAGCCTAATGTGCCAATGCTTACTAATGCATATGTTAAGGAAACATTTGGATATGATACAATCGAAGAATATAGACAGTCAATAAAGGAATCTCTTGAAACTGATATTAATTCAAAGGTTGAGAACAAGATACAGGAAGATGTATTATCTTCTTTACAGGATACATTCAAGATAAGCAGTTATCCTGATTCACTTATGGAAGAAACAAGATCCAGACTTGAAACATCTATTGGTTTTTATGCGGATTTTTCTAAGCTTTCAAAGGATGAATATTGTCAGAAGCAGTATGGACTTTCTTTTGATGACTTTGTTAAGAAATCTGCTACACAGCAGCTTATCATGGAAGCTATAGTTAAAGACCGCAATATGACAATGAGAGAATACGATTATAAAGGTTCTCTTGATGATTTTGCGGCTGATAACGGATACTCTAATGCGGATACATTTGTTGAAAAATACGGAAAAGATAAGATTGTAAAGGCTATGCTTGTACAGAAGGCACAGGACTATGTTATTGAACATGCCAACATTTCTTATAAGTAAGGCAGGAAAGAATTTAGGTTGTGAGTGGGAACCGGCAGCATATTATTATGCTGCCGGTTCCTGTATTATTTCGTGCCTGTTGAGCCGAAGCCTCCTTCGCCTCTTTCTGTGTCGTCAAGTTCTTCTACTTCGTTGAAGTCTGCTGTGATGTATGGAGCTAAGACTATCTGTGCGATTCTGTCTTTTGGTTCTATGGTTACAGGATTATCTGAATGGTTGTGGAGGGCAACTATGATTTCACCTCTGTAGTCAGAATCTATTACGCCTACTTTGTTGGCTGGGGCAAGACCTTTTTTACATGCCATTCCGCTTCTTGCATAGATGAGGCCTACGAGGCCTGCTGGTATCTCCATTGCTATTCCTGTTTTGATGAATTCAGTTGTGCCTGGCATAACTGTTACAGCTTCTGGCATTCCTGAGTAGAGGTCTGCTCCTGCTGAGAACTCTGTTCCGTATGTTGGGATACAGGCATCTGGATTTAATTTCTTAATATTAACTTTCTGTGACATTGTGTATTCTCCTTTATATTATTAATCATACAGAAGTACGATATTACCTGATTCGAGTGATTCTTTTACAAGGATTGTCCTCTGGTTAGATGAACCCTTGAACTGAAGCATCATATCCTTCTTGTCTTCTTCATATTTGCCGTCAACTATGACGTCAATGTATTGAAGCATTTCTTTAGTTTCTTTCCATTCATTGCACATTTTTTCAACAATATCTTTGTCAAACAGATATCCTGTAAAGCACCATATACTCAGGTTAGGATATATTCTGCGTACTTCTCTCAGCAATGGAAGGAGTCCCTGCTGGTTGCTGTGTTCAAATGGTTCACCTCCTAGAAGTGTGAGACCTGTAACATAGTCTGGGGCAAGGGAATCAATGATTTCTTTGATTGTATCGTCTGTGAAGTCCCTGCCATAATTAAAATCCCATGCAATTTCGTTAAAACAACCTTTGCATCGGTGAGTGCATCCACTTACAAAAAGAGATGTACGCACCCCTGGTCCGTTAGCAATATCGCAGGTTTTTATCTCGGCATAATGCATAATATAAACCCTCTTTCTAAAAGCTGCAATAAATCTGTATTATTAGCTAATAATGACATCTTATCACATGAATTACAGAATTATGAATGCTATATTAAGACTATAGCAAATGATTTAAATCTGTTGTACAATTATAGCAGATTTGCTCGTGACAAACAATGGAGGGTACATATAATGAAAATTTATTTTGACAAGCTTTACAGGTATGACAGATTACAGGAACCGGCAGGCATAGCACTTCCTTTTAAAGAAGGCGAATTAAAGAGTGCTGACAGGATAGCCATTACACAGAATGGCAAAAAATGCATGGTTCAGCCAAAGGTTACATCAAAGCATGCAGATGGAAGCATAAGGTATCTGTATGTGGATTTTCTTGCCGATATTCCGGCTAATAAGGGTGCAGTGCTTGAGTTTGAAAAAGAGACTGATGGAAAGTATGAAGAAAAAGGAGTATCTGTGACTCAGACTGAGCAGGGACTGTGTGTTGACACAGGCTGTGTTACATTTACAGTAAAGAATAATTCCCAGAATATATTTGAAACACTTGATGATGGAAGAAAACATTATACCGCTCAGAATTTTGAAGGACCATATCTGAAAGATGATATGGGATTATACGACATTAATATTGGTGAATGGAAGATTATAGACGCAGGTCCTGTAAAATGTGTAATCAGAGCTAAAGGAAGTAACATTCTTAATAATAAAAAAGTTGATTTTGAGATAACACTTACATCATATGCAGCTAAGTCATGGATTGATGTTTCATACAGAATTATTAATACAACTTATGATGAGCTTCATATCAAATCTTTGGTATTTTATGCAAAGCCTGATGAGACAGTCACTGCAAGTGATGATTTGTTTGATATGCACATTAATATGGGTAATGATTCTACCGGATGTGGAGATGTACTTACGGATAATTCTAAAGAGAATGGACCTGTGTATCACACAAGAGGAACCGGGGAATTAGAGATGATATCTGGTAAAGCACCTGTTTCCAATGTAAGAACACTTGTTGGAAGCTCTAATTATAAGACTGATTTCTATATTGGAAGAGATGGAGTGCAGGTTAATAAGATTATCGATGATGCATATCTTGTAAAGGAAGCAAATGAACATTTTGCAGAGGTATTCTATGGTACATTTCTTGCAGATTATACTGATGGAAATGATGGATTGTGTATAACTGTATATCAGGCACAGCAGAATTATCCGAAGGCAATTAAGGCATATGACGGCGGAGTAGCTGTTATGCTTGTTCCAGAGGATATTGGAAATGTTGTTATGCAGTCTGGTATGGCAAAGGAACAGAGATTTCTGATGCATTTCCATGAACCGGATATGCAGATGTGGGAGCTTGATAACAGAAGTACAATATACCAGATGCCTGACAGACCATGCATAGCACCAGAGGAATTCAAGAAGGCAGAAGTGTGTATGGATGTATTCCCTGAACATCTTGTGGATGAAGTTGAAATCGCACTTATTGCAAGGGCTGATAACCATTCAAGATGTTATGGCATGCTGAATTGGGGTGATTCTATTGACATGGGATATACTTTACAGGGAAGAGGTGGCGGAAAACCTGTATGGAGTAATAATGAATATGATTATCCACATTCATGTGCACTTATGTATGCAAGAACAGGAATCAGAAGATTCCTTGACTATTTAATAGTTTCAGCAAAACACCAGATGGATGTTGATGTATGCCATTACAGCAAGAATCCATTAAGAATAGGTGGACAGTGGGAGCACACAGCAGGTCATTGTAAGAATGGAATAATGGTATGCTCACATGAATGGGTTGAAGGAGTAATTGATTATTATCATTTTACAGGTGATGAGAGAGGCCTTGAGACAGCAATAAGTATAGGTGATAACATATTAAGACTTCTGGATACACCAATGTATGCAAAACCTGGAGAAGCCAATGCAAGAGAAACAGGCTGGGCTTTACGTGCACTTGTTGCATTATATGTGGAGACAAGAGATGATAAATGGCTTGCAAAATGTGATTGGATTATTGACAGCTTTAAGATATGGGAAGAGGAGTATGGCAACTGGCTTGCTCCATATACGGACAATACTCTTATAAGAGTAGGATTTATGATATCAGTAGCTGCAGGAAGCGTAATGAGATATTACAGGGTATTCCCAAGAGAAGATATTAAGCAGATGCTTATAAGAGCAATTGATGATATTGTAGAGAATTGTACTCTTGACAATGGCTTGTTCTATTATAAGGAACTTCCTTCACTTTCAAGAAATGGAAATAACACACTTCTTCTGGAATCACTGGCAATTGCCTATGAGCTGACAGGTGATAAGAAGTATCTTGAGTATGGTTTCAAAACATTTGAAACTAATATTAATAACACAGGAAAGGCAGGAATTGGTTCTAAAAAGGTTATAGATGATGCTGTTATTGTTTCTGGTGACAGTACGAAAGGATTTGCACAGAGTTTTATACCACTTGTTACATATTATAAGGCACTTGGAGATACAGGATTAATTAATAATGTAAAGCTGTATTGATAATTGAGATAAAGGTGCATACAGAGTTTAATACGGTGAGAGAAAGCAAACGCGTTTCGCTTGGGCGGGCTTTCTCTCACCGTTCTTTTGTATATAGCAGCATTAACGCCCTCACAGCTTGGAAAAGTCGCAGATATTTACTGGTTTTTTTATGTAATATATAGTATAATCTTTCAAAAGTGTTTGTAATTGACGGAAAGGTGGTTTTTTATGAGAATCGGAATAAGAGCACATGATGTAGCGTACGCTCCATTAGAGGAGCTTATACCTAATATACATGCACAGGGTTTTCACTGTATGCATATTGCACTCAGTAAGTCTATTAAGGAGTTTAAGCCGGGCGTGGAGACTATGACTCCGGGACTCGCTATGTATATTAAGGAATTATGTACAGAGAATAAGGTTGATGTTGCAGTACTTGGTTGTTATCTTAACCTTTGCAATCCCAATCCTGAGAAGCATAAGGAGATTGTTGAGAAGTATAAGGCACATATAAGATTTGCAAGTATTCTTGGCTGTGGAGTTGTTGGTACTGAGACTGGTGCGGTTAATGAGGAGTATAAGTATGAGCCAGCTAATCACAGTGAGGAGGCTCTTCAGTGCTTTATTGATAATTTAAGACCAATAGTTAAATATGCTGAACAGTTTGGTGTTATTGTGGCAATTGAGCCTGTATGGAAGCACATTGTATACACTGTTGAACGTGCAAGAAAGGTACTTGATGCTATTGATTCACCTAATCTTCAGATTATATTTGATCCGGTTAACCTGTTATGTGTTGATAATCTTGCACAGCAGGATGAGATTATTGAGAAAGCATTTGAACTGTTATTAAAGGATATTGCTGTTGTTCACTGCAAGGATTATATTGTTGAAGGCAGTGAGCTTAAGTCAGTGGCAGCAGGTACAGGAAAGGGTAATCCGGTGACCGGAGGAGGTCTTAATTATCCACTTCTGTTAAAGAAGATTAAGGAGCATAAGCCATATGTACACTGCACACTGGAAAATACTGTTCCTGAGAATGCAGTGGCTACAAGAGAATTTATGGAAAGAACATATGCCAGTGTATAAATAATGGGCTTAAGAAAACTATAACGCTGGACAATTACCAGAGAATGGAGGCACGTATGCCAGAGAATATAGAGTTACCAGGCGCAAGCCATAACAAAACTAATCAGGTTGAAAGAGCGGTGGATACACCAGCAGATTTTACAAGTCCTGAGGAATTATATAAGGATCTTATTACAGCTATAAAGAAATACCATCCATCTACAGATCTGTCTGATATCGAGAAGGCATACGAGACCGCAAGAAAGGCACATGAGGGACAGTTCAGAAAATCGGGTGAGCCTTATATAATCCACCCTTTATGTGTTGCTATTATTCTGGCTGAATTGGAGCTTGATAAAGAATCAATTATTGCAGGTCTTCTTCATGATGTTGTTGAAGATACAGTTATGACAAGTGAAGACGTTGCAAAAGAATTTGGTGATGAGGTAGCACTGTTAGTAGATGGCGTAACAAAGCTGACACAGCTTAATTACCAGCATGATAAGATTGAGGTCCAGGCAGAAAACCTTAGAAAAATGTTTCTTGCAATGGCAAAGGATATAAGAGTTATTCTTATAAAGCTTGCCGACAGACTGCATAATATGCGTACAATGCAGTATCAGTCACCGGCAAAGCAGATTGAGAAATCAAGAGAGACAATGGAAATATATGCCCCAATTGCCCATAGGTTAGGTATTTCCAAGATTAAGGTAGAACTTGATGATTTATCAATGAAATATCTGATGCCTGATGTATATAATGATCTTGTTGAACAGGTTAACTTAAACAGACCGGGCAGAGATGCATTTATAAAGAGCATAATTAAAGAAGTCGGCATGCATATAAGCAATGCCGGTATTGAGGCTGAGATAGACGGAAGAGTTAAGCATTTCTTTTCAATCTACAGAAAAATGGTTAACCAGAATAAGACGCTTGACCAGATATATGACATATTTGCAGTAAGAATCAAGGTTGACACTGTAAAAGACTGTTATGCGGCACTTGGTGTAATACACGAAATGTATAAGCCTATTCCGGGACGTTTCAAGGATTATATTGCAATGCCTAAGCCTAATAATTACCAGTCGCTTCATACAACACTTATTGCATCTAACGGACAGCCGTTTGAGATACAGATAAGAACTTACGAAATGCATAAGATTGCTGAGTATGGTATTGCAGCCCACTGGAAATATAAAGAGGGAAAGACAGGTGAGAAGGACAACCAGAGTGAGGAAGCAAAGCTTAGCTGGTTAAGACAGATTCTTGAATGGCAGAAGGAAATGTCTGATAATAAGGAATTCTTATCATCAATTAAGAATGATTTAAATCTTTTTTCAGACAGCGTATATTGTTTCACACCTTCAGGAGATGTTAAAACACTTCCAGCAGGTTCTTGTCCTATAGATTTTGCGTACAGCATACATAGTGCAGTAGGAAACAAGATGGTAGGAGCAAGAGTTAATGGAAAGCTTGTTAATATTGATTATGTCATCAAGTCAGGTGACAGAATAGAGATTATTACATCGCAGAATTCCAAAGGACCAAGCAGAGACTGGCTTTCAATAGTAAAGAGTACTCAGGCACGAAACAAGATAAACCAGTGGTTTAAGCAGGAGTTAAAGGAAGATAATATTCTTAAGGGCAAGGAAATGATTGCCAATTACTGCAAGACTAAGGGAATTGTTTTATCTGATATTACCAAACCTGAATATGTTGAAAAATGTCTTAATAAATATGGTTTTAAGGATTGGAATTCAATTCTTGCAGCAGTTGGTCATGGTGCATTAAAGGAAAGTCAGATTGTAAACAGACTTAACGAAGAACATCAAAAGACCAAGAAAGCAGAGATTACAGATAAAGACGTTCTTGAAGAAATTGTTGCGGCAGAATCTAAGGATAAGGCCAAGAAGAAGGAAGGCAAGGGTGGAATTGTTGTTAAGGGAATCCATGACGTTGCTGTGAGATTTTCAAAATGCTGTAATCCGGTTCCGGGAGATGAGATTGTCGGATTTGTTACACGAGGAAGAGGTATATCAATTCACAGAACAGACTGTGTTAATATAATCAACTTCCCAGCCAACGAGCGTGCACGTCTTATTGAAGCCGAATGGGAACAGGGACAGACTAATGATACTTATGAAGTAGAGATTAATATATTTGCTAATAACAGAACAGGACTGATTGTTGATATATCAAGAATGTTTACAGAAGCAGAAATTGATGTTAAATCCATGAACTGTCGTCTTAATAAGAAAAATGTTGCAACAATAAGCATGGGATTTGATATTCACGGAAAAGAAGAACTTAACAGAATTATAGATAAGTTAAGAAAAATAGATGGAGTTACTGATATAACCAGAACTGCAGGCTAGGAGAGATGTATGATAAAGATTGAATCAAGAGTATTAGGACCAGTAGGAACTAACTGCTATCTTATAATTAATAAAGAGAATAATGAAAGCATTATTATTGATCCGGCAGATTCGCCTGAGTCTATATATGATATGGTTGTACGTTCGGGAAGTAAGCCACAGGCAATACTTCTTACACATGGACATTTTGACCATATAGGTGCTGCCAATGAAGTGCGTGAGCATTATGGGATTAAGATATATGCATCATGTGATGAGGAGAAGCTGCTTGCTTCACCTGCAAGAAACCTGTCAAATGCATATGGTATGAGTCTTAAAGTTACAGCAGATGTACTTCATAATGATGGGGATATTCTTGAACTTGCAGGACTTAAGATAAAAGCAATTCATACACCGGGACATACAGCAGGTGGAACATGTTATTATATTGAATCGGACAAGACTCTTATGTCAGGAGATACATTATTTGCAGGTTCAGTTGGAAGAACAGATTATCCTACAGCAAGTTCTGCGGCAATGATGGAGTCGCTTCATGACAAGCTCTGCAAGCTCCCTGATGATACAAATGTATATCCCGGACATGGTGAGTTCACAACGATTGGATACGAAAAGCAGAACAATCCATTTATGTGATGCCCGCAAGAGAAAAGGAAGCAACGCGAAGCGTTATTTACTTTTCGCGGGGCATCAACGAGCAAACAGCCTGCGAAGCAGGCGGAGAAGCACGATAGTGCGGGTTTGCGAGTATGGAATCAGCAGGCGAAAAGAAACTGACGCGAAAAGGAAGCAACGATGATATATATTAAGATTGATAATGATGTATTTTATGATGATGCGGTTGTACTTGTCCGTTCATTTTATCCAAGAATTGAGGTTACAGCACTTAAAGCAGATTTCAAGCCAGAAGAGAATGATGAGATTATTACAATAGAGGTGCCGGATATCACAGGTCTTGATAAGAAGAATGCCCATGAAGTGTTTAAGGACAGCTTATATAAGAAGCTTTCAGAAAAGACAGGAAAGATTCTTCCGTGGGGATATCTTACAGGAGTAAGGCCAAGTAAGATTGCGTATACAATGCTTGAAGAAGGTGCAACAGAAGAACAGATTAAGAAACATTTTATGGACAAGCATTATGCGAGTGAGGAAAAGGCAGACCTTGCACTTACAGTAGCAAGGAAAGAGTTAGATATACTTACGGATATGGATTATAAGACAGGCTATAGCCTGTACATAGGAATTCCGTTCTGCCCAAGTATCTGCCTGTACTGCTCATTTTCATCATATGCACTTGGTGCATACAAAGATTATGTTGATAATTATGTTGATGCACTTATTAAAGAGATAAGATTCGTCGCTGAATCCATGAAAGGCAGAAGACTGGATACAGTGTACATGGGTGGCGGAACACCTACAACTTTGAGTGCAGAACAGTTAGATAAAGTACTGACAGTAGTTGAAGAAGCATTTGACTTGAGCAGATGCCGCGAGCTTACTGTTGAGGCTGGAAGACCGGACAGCGTGACAACTGATAAGTTCAGAGTACTTAAGGCACATAATGTTGGAAGAATATCTATTAATCCGCAGACAATGAATCAGAAAACACTTGATTTAATCGGAAGAAAGCATACGGTTGAAGATATTAAGAATGCATATACAATGGCAAGGGAAGCCGGACTTGATAATATCAACATGGATATGATTCTAGGACTCCCAGGAGAGGGAGTTGAAGAGGTCGCACATACTCTTAATGAAATTAAGGCTATGGGACCAGAGAGCCTTACTGTACATTCACTTGCAATTAAGAGAGCATCAAGACTCAACATTTTGCGTGAGCAGTATGCGGAACTTTCAATAGAGAATACAGATAATATTATTACAATGACAGAACAGACAGCCCGTGACCTTAACATGCAGCCATATTATATGTACCGTCAGAAGAATATGGCCGGGAACTTTGAAAATGTTGGTTATGCAGTTTCTGGTCTTGAATGTATATATAATATTCTTATTATGGAAGAAAAACAGACCATAATTGCGTGTGGCGCAGGTGCTTCAACCAAGGTTGTGTTCCATAATGAAGGCGATGCTAATCATTCTGTAAGAATTGAGAGAATAGAGAATGTCAAAGACGTCAGAAGCTATGTCGAAAGAATTGATGAGATGATTGAGAGAAAGCGGAAGTTCTTTGAGGAGAATGAGTTTTAGAAAATATATGTTCTTAGTGTAAAACTGCCATATGTAGTGCATACGTGTGGCAGAGTTTTTATGTGGTAATAATTACTAATGAACTCGTTATCTTGCGGAAATGTACATATTATGATACTATTTTATCAGTGAAATAATGGTCGGAACAATTATATATGTACAAAGGAGCTGATTAATATGCGAGGCAGAACAAGATGTTTATTAATGGTAATTATCATGAGTATATGTATGCTCGTGGGTTGTGGTACAGAGACAGCGGAAAATGCTACGACGAAATCTGTAACACAGTCAACAGTTTCCGTTAGTAAAGAACAGGCAACACAGAGCGTTGCCAACACAGAAAAAGTCACTAAAGAAAAGACTACAGAGGCAGTAACTGAGAAGACAGAAGCTGCTGCACCTCAGGTTGAGGAGAAACAGCAGGCAGTAGAGGAACCAGTGGTTTCTAACAATTCTGGCAGTTCTACAATGGTATGGATTCCTAAATCTGGAAAGAAATACCATAGAAGCAGTTCATGCAGTAATATGAAGAATCCGAGTCAGGTTACGCTAGAGAAAGCACAAAGCCTTGGCTATACGCCATGTAGTAAATGTTATTAATATTATAAGACTATTGGAGAGAAATAATGAGTAAGAAGTGTTATAATGTGTAGCAAAAGGATTTTACGATTATTCTGATGGCAGAGACAGGATAGCAACTGGGGAGAGAGATGAAAAGTTCCTTGAAGTCTATCATGCACTGTATGAGGATAAATAAATATTAATCAGGAGGATTATTAATGAAAATAGCAGTAACATACGAGAATGGTCAGATTTTTCAGCATTTCGGACATTCTGAGAGCTTTAAGATTTATGAGGCAGAAGGAAAGAATATTGTCCGTGCAGAGGTAATTGGCACTGATGGAGCTGGTCATAGCGCATTGGCAGCTGTTCTTAAGGATAAAGGTGTAGATGTTCTTATATGTGGTGGAATTGGTAACGGTGCAGTCACAGCACTTTCAGAAGCTGGAATTGATGTATATTCAGGAGCAGATGGAGAAGCAGATGCAGCAGTTGAGGAATATCTTAATGGCGATTTAACATCAGCAGGAGTTAATTGTGACCATCATCATGATCATGAAGAAGGTCATGGTTGCGGACACTGTGGAAGCCATGAAGATGAAGAGTCAGGTTGCGGACATTGTGGAAGTGATGAAGGTGAATCAGACTGCGGAAGTGGTTGTGGCGGCTGCGGCGGTGGCTGTGGTACATTTACACCATCATTTGAAGGACCTAATGTGGGAAAGAAGGTAAAGGTTCATTATAAAGGAACACTTAACGATGGAACACAGTTTGATTCTTCTTACGACAGAGGTGAACCGCTTGAATTTACTTGTGGAGCAGGAATGATGATTCAGGGCTTTGATAAGGCTGTTGCAACAATGAATGTCGGAGAGGTTATCGATGTTCATCTTATGCCAGAGGAGGCGTATGGTGAAGCTGATCCAAGAGCTTTCATAACACTGCCTGTAAGTGAGCTTCCGGGTGCAGAAGAACTAAAAGTTGACGATAAGGTTTATCTTCAGAATATGTATGGACAGCCATTCCCAGCAAGGGTTGCTGCTTTAACTGATACAGATATCACATTTGACGCTAATCATGAGATGGCAGGAAAAGAACTGAATTTCAGGATTGAGCTTGTAGAAGTTTTATAATTGAATAATATTAAGATACCGGCTGGTACAGCTAAATGCAGTATCAGCCGGTTATTTTATTGTCTTGAAACAAGCTCTTTAGTCAGCCGTATCCATTCTTTCAGTTCTTTCCGGTTTTCATCTTCCTTGCGGAAGGCGGCTGAGAATGGTATACGCATGTCTGGGTCGCCAACCTGTAATATAACTGAATCAGGTGAAAGCTTCATTGAAGTAAGATAACTATTTAGTGTAAATGCAATTCCATATCCCTGTTCAGCAAGTCGGATTCCTGCGTCAATACTGCTTATCTTATAGGTAAGCTCTGGCAGGACATCAGCATAGAAAAGGGCGTCTTCTTCAAGCTGTCTTATACTCTGGTTGCTGTGCTGCAGGATGAATCTTTCTTTTCTTACATGCGCAAGATCAAGCCATGGATAGATGCATGATTCTTTAGACTCTGCAAAAGAGACAGCAGGGTGGCTTTTGGGAAGAATGGCAACAAGACAGTCTTCATATATGATTTCATAGGAAAGTCTGGTGTTGCTCACGCTGTTATATCCAAAGAATATATCAAGGTCACCGGCAAGAAGCTGCTCTTCATGGTCTGAGAGATGTCCGTCAATGGCATATACAACTGACTGTGGATACAGTCTGTTAAATGCAGTCATAACAGAAGGAAAGAGAGACTCAACCTGACGTACCATGTAACCAATGCGGAGTTTAACAGCCACATTTTTGCCAATATCAATCATGCGGTCCTCAAGTTCAAAGCATTTCATAGTAATATCTCTGGCAGATTTCACGAATTCTTCGCCTGCATATGTAAGAATCATGCGGCGGCCTTTTCTTTCAAAAAGCTGTATGCCAAGTGAAGTTTCAAGCTGCTTAAGATGTATGCTCAAAGCCGGCTGCGACAAGAACAGAGCATTGGCGGCCTTGGTAAGATTTCCGTAATTAGCAATTGCAAGAACATATTGCATGTCTTTTTCAGTAATCATATGAATTTCCTTTCTAAAATAGTGCATGTTTCAATAATAATGTAATAATTATACATAATTAAAATGTATCAATCAATCGAAACTATAAATTAGATTTATACTTTCGATAAAAACATACAATTTTATTTTTAGTATGATTTATATTAAAATGTATAAAAATATAAATTAGTTATGGGAGAAAAAGTTCATGGAAACAAAAGCAAAGAAAAAATGGAAAACGCCACATACATTTGTAATACTTGTGGTAATTATTCTTATTGCTGCAGCGGCAACATATATTGTGCCGGCAGGCGAGTTTACAAGATTTAAAGATGCCGCAACAGGCAAGAATTTAGTTGAAGCTGGAAGTTATCACAGAATAGCATCAAGTCCGCTTAATCCGTTAAAGATTCCTTCAGCAATCTATACCGGAATTGTGAAATCAGCGTCAACAATTACATTTATGCTGATAATCGGCGGAGCTTTTCAGGTAATTACATCAACAGGCGCACTTACAGCGTTATGCAAGAAGTTATCTAAGACATTTTCTAAGCACAAATATGTTGTAATCCCTGTATTTTTGACATTATTTTCTATATTCGGATTCACAATGGGAATGTCATCAGAGGTTATGATATTCGTTCCTATCGGAATTACACTTGCGTTATTCTTAGGGCTTGATAAAGTTACAGGAACAGCAATGATTGCACTCGGTGCAGCGGTTGGATTCACAGCCGGATTACTTAATCCGTTCAATGTCGGAGTTGCGCAGGATATAGCAGAATTGCAGTTGTTCTCAGGAATGGCTTACAGAGTATTCATTCTTGTTGTGCTTCTTGCTGCTACAAGTGCATACATAATCTGCTATGCAAGAAAGGTTGCAGCACATCCTGAAAAAAGCGTAATATATGGAATTCCTGAAGACCAGGAGTACACATTTGACAATGCAACAGACACAATTACGGTAAGACAGATTGCAGTTCTTGTTGTTATGGCACTTGGTTTTGGAATACTTATATATGGCCTTTCAAAGAAGGGCTGGTACTTTGAAGAAATGTCAGGCCTGTTCATATTTATGGGTGTAATATGCGGATTTATCAGCGGTTACGGTCCTAGCAGAATTGCAAGGGAATTCGGAGAAGGTGCTAAAGGCATTATTGTAGGATGTCTTATAATCGGAATTGCCCGTACAGTTGAGGTAATATTAAGTGATGCCAATATTCTTGATACTATCGTGTATGGAATTGTTAATATTGTAAATGTTATGCCAGATTCAATTAAGGCTGTCGGCATGTTCTTATGTCAGTCACTTATTAACTGCGTAATCGTGTCAGGAACAGGTCAGGCAGCAGTTACAATGCCACTTATGGTACCGGTTTCAGACCTTGTAGGAATATCAAGACAGACATCAGTACTTGCGTTCCAGTTAGGAGACGGATTCTCTAACTCAGTACTTCCAATGTCATCATCACTTATGGGATATCTTGCTGTATCAAAGATTCCATACAGTAAATGGCTTAAGTTCATGATGCCTCTGTTCCTTATATGGACAGCACTTGGATGTCTGTTTATGCTTGGTGCATTAATGATTGGATATTAGAATTGATTAGGAGCAGATATTATGTCAGACGATATTAAGAAGCAGCTTGGGGCGGTTATTGACAGCTATAAAGAAGATTTATGCCAGATGGCAGATGAGATATTCGACCTTGCGGAGATAAGCGGGGAAGAGTACAAGACATCTGATATATTGTGCAGTTATCTTGAAAAAGAAGGATTTGTGGTAGAGCGTGGAACAGGACTTGAAACAGCATTCAGGGCAACATGGGATAATGGAAGTGACGGCCCGGTGATTGGAATTCTTGTTGAATATGACGCTCTTGAAAAAATCGGACATGCGTGTGGACATCATCTTCAGGGACCTGCCGGAATAGGGGCAGCAATCGCAGTAAAGAACTGCCTTCAGGATTATCCATGCAGGCTTGTTGTGTATGGAACCCCGGCAGAGGAAACTCTTGGCGGCAAGATAATTATGCTAGATAAAGGTTATATGAAAGAGCTTGACCTTGCATTTATGTCGCATGGTTCGCCTAATACATCAGTAGATGAAAAATGTATGGCACTCGAGAATTTTGTGGTAACATTTCACGGAGTAAAAAGCCATGCTGCAATAAGTCCAGAAGAAGGACGCAGCGCACTTGATGCAGCGTTATTATCATTCCATGCAATTGAGATGTTAAGAGAGCATGTTAAAGACGACACAAGAATGCATTACACAATCCGTAATGCCGGTGGCCCTCCAAATGTAGTTCCAGACCTAACTGTTGCAGAATATACACTCCGTTCATACAGCACGAAATATCTTGATGAAGTTGTAGAGAGATTCTACAACATTTTAAAAGGAGCTGCGCTTATGACTGGAACAACATATGAGGTCCAGAGAGACCTTCCATTCAAGAGCAAGGTTGTGTGCCATAAGGTCAATGACCTGCTTATGGCGAATGCAGCATATGAGAATGCACCGTCGATTGCGCCACCACGCGAAAGGACTGGCTCAACAGATTTCGGTAATGTATTATATGAAGTTCCAGGCTCATGTATAAGAATTGCATTCACAGACAAGGATGCAAAGCCACATTCAGAAGCTTATCTTAAAGCGGGAAAGAGTGATGCAGCGCATAATGCCATAGTATATGCAGCAAAGATAATGGCTGATTCAATATGCGATGTTCTTGTTAATCCTGAGCTTCTTGCGCAGATAAAGCAGGAGTTTGAGGTGGCGAGAGAAAAAGGCTGATTAGTGGGTTTAGCGATAATATTGAATTGAATTAATAGAGTTGTAATCAGGCGGAGGAGAAATCCAAAGCCTGATTTTTTTATAAAATAAAATAATATGACAAAAAGTGTCTGACCTAACTGGTATTATTTAAAGGAAATAGGCTGGGAGTAATTATGTAGGCAGCTGGAACACCATAAATTATATACAGGATGGAATAATTATGCAGAATGAATTAGAAGGATTATATAACATGCTTGTAAGTCAGACAGATATAATGAAAAATGTGGATGAATTAGTAGAAAAACAGATTGAACATGAGCTGATGCAGTTCAAAGAACTGGCAACATGGAGCGATTATGAATGTGAGCGTGATAAATATATGGCAGTTGCTGAAGTTGCGAAAAAAGAAAGCTTCATGGCAGGATTTAACTATGCGGTGAGATTACTTGAGGGCACGCACAACCCTTAAGACACGTTCCTTTTCTTTATCAGAAAGAGACTGAATCTCTTTCATGATTTCCCTGTCGATTGAAGAATAATCGCCAGTATATTCACCGGATAAAACATAATCCACAGTTACACCTAGTGCATTACATATATAGATAAGTGTAGGCAGAGAAACTTTCACGCGGTTATTCTCAATATTGCTTATATGAGAAGTATTTACCTCAGCGGCACTGGCAACAGCGTCCTGTGGCAAACCTTTAGATAAGCGTATTTCTTTTAACTTTTTTCCAATACTTTCAAAATCAATATCTTTCATGAAATCCCCCACAACAAAGATTATAAACCTAATACATATAATTGTAATATTGAATTGTTAATGTTATAATTATCTACAACTAAAACAAGATTAGTCACGGACAATATAAAACATTTTTAAAATGCTAAGACAAAATATGACACTAAGACATATAATGTCCGACCTGTCTGTTATCATTAAAACATAAAAGAGAAGCAAAATGAGGAGGCATAAGATGAGTGACAATAATAATGTTGAAAATGATAACGAGAGTGATTATGTATATCTGAAAAGACCATATTTATTTAATATCAGGTACAATTCAAGACAGGTGTGGAACAAGCTGCCAGATGAGGAAAAAGCTCCGTATGTTAATTATGAAGAATATTATGAGGAATGCCGGCTTATAAAGTTGAGAAGCATAGGATATCCGATACTGGCAGGTATATATATGTTTTGCATGCTGGTAATGGTGCTTTATATTATATATGTGTTTTCGGGATTTAATATATTTTCATTATTTGTATAATGCACAATAATTAAAACATTAATTTGTAAAAATATTGCATAAAAATACACGAAAATTTTATTTTGTATTAGCATTTATTACAATAAAGTGCTAATATATTAACAGATTAAATCGTGAAATATTGCAATATATTATCTTATTAGAAACGACTAAAAGGAGAACAGCATATGGAAAATGACTACAATGATAAAGTAAGCCGAGTGCTAAGCCTTTATCAGCGTCTTATGGAGGGGGAAGTAATAGATAAAGAAGTTGAGGCTGCAAAATATAGCGTGTCTGCGAGGTCAATCCAGAGAGATATAAGTGCAATTAATAATTTCTTTGAACAGGAAGCGGAGAAAAGCGGAGTAATCAACACAATTGAATACGATAAGAAGAAAGGCGGACATTATCTAGGTCAGATACATAAAACGAAGCTGACAAACAGCGAGATACTTGCTATATGCAAGATATTACTGGACAGCAGGGCGTTTACCAAGAAAGAGATGACAAGCATACTTGACCGGATGATTGATTGTTGTGTACCAAAGGACAGTCAGGAACTTGTAGAAGACCTGATAAGTAATGAAGAATTCCATTATGTTGAGCTTACGCATAAGTCAGAATTTCTTGATAAAATGTGGGACATCGGGCAGGCAATACATGAGAGCCGTTATCTTGAGATGGATTACAAACGTACCAAAGACGGTGAGATTGTAAAAAGAAAAGTAAAACCAGTTGCAATAATGTTTTCAGAGTATTATTTTTACCTGACGGCATTCATTGATGATGAAGAGGTTAAAGCTGATTTTGATGTGATTAATGACGCATTTCCAACAATATACAGAATTGACAGGATTAGCAATTATAAGGTGCTTGACGAGCAATTCAAGATTCCTTATGGCAACCGTTTTAAAGAAGGTGAGTTCAGAAAGCGAATCCAGTTCATGTATGGAGGCAAACTCCAGAAGGTCAGGTTCAAGTATAAAGGGACAAGCGTGGAAGCAGTTCTTGACAGGCTGCCAACCGCAAAGATTCTGGAAGAAAAAGATGGCATATACACCATATCCGCAGAGGTGTTCGGCAAGGGCATCGATATGTGGCTGAGGAGTCAGGGCGATATGGTGGAAGTGATATAAGGCTAAGGAGGAGACAAAATGAAAGTGGTTTTAAAAATTAACAAATTTATACAAGATAATATATTAAAATGGTATTATTTTATATCTATTTATCTTGTAATAAGTTTAATGAATTTTGGATTTATAAGTTTAATTATTCCTACATGGGGTTGCTATATTATAGAAATATTATTAACAGGATTTTTATTATATTATATAGCAGCTGTATATAGCTTCATTCGTGATAAGTATAAAAAATATATGATTTCGCGAATGGATCATATTGATGAGCAAATGCTGAAAATGCACCAATATATAAATGAGTTGGATGATAACAATAGAAATTTATTCAATGAAAGAATAGACTCTTTGATTGAAAATTTATCTGAAAATTCTAATCAATTGACAGAATTAATTAATGATGCTCAGAAAACAGTTGTAAATACAGTAGAGTCTAATACAAGTAAATTACAGGATAGTATAATTGATCAAATTAATGAAGAAACACAGTTAACTATAAGTGTAATAGAGAAGTGCAATCGCAAACAATTAGATAAGATTGATGAAGATATGAATTTGAATATGAAGCATTATGAAAAGGTAGTTTCAGATATTTCATGTTTAAATAAGATTTTAAATAATCAGGCATTGGAAATCTTAGAAAAAATAAAGAAAAATAAGGAGTTATTTGAAGAAAAGACACAATTATTAGATAATAATCTTACAAGTATTTATAATTCCATTGTAGAAAATGTTGAAAACTCTTCTAGTGAAATTAAGAATATAATGGTTGATAGTTCAAATATTATTAATGAAAAAATATTAGAACTTAATTCAGATATGAATAGAAGCAACGAAGAGTTTAAGGCTTTATATAAAGAAAAGACACAGTTATTAGATGATAATGTTACAAATGTTTATAATTCTATTATAGAAAATGTTACAAATTCGTCTGAAGAAATTAAGAATATAATGGCTGATGACAGAACAATGATTATTGATAATTCAAATATTATTAATGAAAAAATATTAGAACTTAATTCAGATATAAATAGAAATGATGAAGAATTTAAAACTTTATATAAAGAAAAGACACAATTATTAGAGGATAATCTGACAAATATTCATAATTCTATTATAGAAAATGTTACAAGTTCATCTGATGAAATCAAAAATACAATGGCTGATGATAGAACAATGATTATTGATACTCTGAATCAAGATGTTGAAAGAGTTGAGAAGGCTGTTGTTAATAATTCAGAGACTATCAATAATAATATATCAGAAGTTAATGCTAATATAAGCAATAACAGTTCAGAGATAATTGATAGTTATTGTATACAGTCAAAGTCATTAGAGGATAACATTAAAGAATTCAGAACAATGGTTTCTAACAATATGACAGATTCCTTTGGTGAAGTAAAGAATATAATGGCTAATTATAATGATGGAATAACAGAAACTTTAGAAAAAGAGTTTAATAAAGTGGAAGATTCTTTTGCGGATAAAACAGATAAAATAAAAAATAATATTTCAGATTTGAGTAATCAGATGATAGATTCAAATATTGAAATTATGGATATTTATAAAGATAATTCTACATTATTAAATAATAATATATCAAATACTCAGGCTGCTGTTATTGAAAGTATAGTTAATTCTTCGAAAGAAATCGATAATATATTATTTAATTATAAGAATGAAACAATAGAATTAGTTGAGGTATTGAAAAAAGCTGTAAATGACAATAATGAAATAATAAAGAATAATTTTGATGAATATTCAACGAAAGAAGTTACAAAATCTGAACAATTAAATAAATATGTTGATAATATTATTGGATTAATAAATCAAAATGAACAGATTAATGATAATAAATTCAATAAAATAATAAATCAGAATGAAAATAATAATACAAGAACATTGCAGCAAATAGATGATTTAAAAGAAAAAGTTCAAAATACTCATAATGATATTATTAGTAAGTCAGGTGATTTAGAAAAGGCTATAATTGACTACAATAAATCTGTTGTAGATAATAACTTGAAATTATCGACTAAATTTGATAATGAATCTAAGACAATAACTGAAAATATAAAAGCTGGCAGTAAAACAATTGATGATAATCTCATTAATATAAAGAATTACATACAAAAAAATAATACATATATTCTTAATAATATGTCTGATATTAAGAGTCAGTTGAATCAGAGTGAGTTAAGAACTGATGAGAAAATACAAAGTTTATCTTCAAGTTTATCAGATATAGAAAAGAGATTACTCAAAAAGTTTGTAGAATTGAATGATTATCAATCTGAAAAATTTGATGATAATAAAAAACTGTATGACAGATTATTTAATCAGGTAATAAATTTATCAAGAGAATCAAAACAGCAAATAAAGAGTCTTTCAAATGAAATTATCAGACAGAATGATGAAGTTATAAAAACTAATGCAGATTTAAAACAATTAAATACAGATTATTTGAATAATTCTCATGAAATTACTAAGAAGTTAGAGGACTATAGCAAAGATACAGACTATTACTTGAGAAATTATCAATCTGATATTAACACTAAATTGGAAAATATAAAGAATAGTATTAGTGGTATTGATTCTTTGATGATATTTATAAAAAAATATATTGAAAAGAATCAGTTGGATTCAAATATTCAAGCAGAAGTAAAAAAGCCTGACAGAATAGAAAAAATTGAGGATAAAGATACAAAATCTGTATTTGAAATGCACTATAAAAATAACAAACTTACTAAAACAGAACGTTATGTTGAAGGGAAAAAAGTCTTTGACGTAGAGTATTCAAGCGATGGAATGGAAGAGAGCAGTAGAGATTATGATACTAAAGGACAGATTATAAGAGAAATCTATTATCATCCAAATGGACAGGTTAAGAAAAGAATAGAAAGATTTAATCGCAATGGCTCTATAAAAGAGGAGATTACCAATTATGATAATAAAGGTAACAAAATAAAATAATGGAGGATAAACATATGTTTTTAGGAATGTTGAATGAAAGAGAAGGAAAAAATTTTTTGGAACTTGCCAATATTGCAATAATGGCTAATGGTGATGAGGCCAAAGAAACGGAGAAAGCTGTACTACAAGCTTTTAAATTAGAATTGGAAATGCAGGATTACGTTATTAAGAACAAGAAACAAGAAGAATTAGTAACTGCTTTTCAGGCAAGTACTAAAAAAATAAAAAAGGCTGTAATTATAGAACTTGCGGGAGTTTTAGACGCTGATGAAGGAATTGATGATATAGAAGACAGTTGGATTAGAAAATTAGGAGAAGATTTTGGATTCAGAGATTCAGAAATCAAGAAAATGGTTAGATGGACACAGGATTTCAATGATCTTTTAGATGAAGCATATGAGTATATTAATAAACGATAATAGGAGGAATAATCATGGGAATTTTTGGAGGATTTATTCGCAAAGTTGGTAGCGCAATAGCAAGTGGAGTAAAGAAAGTTGGTAGTGCAATAGCAAGTGGAGCAAAAGCAGCCGCAAATGGAGTGAAAAAAGTTGCTGCACGAATTTCAGGTAAAGATAAGTTTGAAGAAGCTGAAAGATTATATGATGAGATATCCAAACGGTACAATGAAAAACGGGAACATTTTCAAAAAGAAATAGAAAGGATTACTTCACTTATTGAAGAACATGTAAAATCAATAAATGACAGTAAAAGAATGATTAAAAGGGAATTGTTTCCTGCTATGGCAAATAAAATAAGTAAAATAAAGGATATACGGATTTCTGATGAATATAGCGTAGAAGAGTATATTGAATCAGTATTAAACGTAGATACTATTAGAAGCAGAGAACAACTTTTTACAATAGATTTCAATGCTCATAAAATAAAAACTACATTTCAGGCAATATTTACATTGGGATTTTATACTAGAAAAAAGGCTAAAGAAACATTATACAATGTGAAAGAAGAAGAGGCTAAAATCAATTCAGAAATTAGTAGAATGGATAGCGAAATAAATAAGATATACATAATAGAAAAATCAATTAAGCAGGTTGCTGATATGTTTACTTCAGTTATTGAAATGTATAATAATCTGTTAATTAGGTTAGATAGTTCTATTAATTATTTATTGGTTAGAAGTTTAGCATTCGCACATCAGATAGTTGGAAAGCAGATGAGTGTAAAAGTTTTACCAAAGATGCAGCAAAAAGAAGTTGAAGCTATAGTTACTGCAAGTAAGATTTTAAAAACAATGACAGAGACTCAGCTTTTGAGTGTTGAAAAACAGAAAGATGTTGAGGAATATGATGGTAAAATAAGTGGTAATAAAAAAGAAATTGAATCAATATATAAGGCTGCATAGGAGTGTTAAGTATGGATGAAGAGAGAAAAAAAGCAATAGAAGAATTAGAATACGCGTCACCATTAGAGATTAGCAGATTATTACAGGAGATGGAATTATATGATGAAAAGACATCTCAGGAAGTGTTAGATGAGGTTCATGAAAAATTTGACTCGGCAGAACATTTGGAGGATGAAGTGTTGAAACCTGTGTTTATGTCAGTTATAGATGGACTTCTTGAAGCTACATCTGGTGGAAGAGCAGCAAGAAAAAAGGGGCTTACAGCATCTAGAGTTGTTGAAGAATGTACTAGTTTTTCATATGATGATTTGGAGGATAATCACACCAATGTAAATGGATATACGGAATATAAAAACATTAATCATGATGAAATCGAGTATCAGGTTCAATTAGAGAAATGGAAAAAAGATGGGAAAAATGGTGACCGACCACAATATAATGGTTCAGTTAATTCAAATTCAACCCAGGAATATGTAAGGTCTAATTTAGAAGATTCATCTGCTATGAATGATTACAAGGAAAAACAGCGTCATGGTGAGAAAAAAATTAAAGATGAATACACGGGAAAAGATAATTTATATGTTAGCCAGAATAATATGCCTGATAATTATAATGATGAGACACATAGGAAACAGGCTCAACCAGATCATATTGTTCCATTAAAACAATTACATGAACAATATAAACATAATTATGCTCTGGATGATTCAGATTTAAAGAGAATAGCCAATAGTGAGTCTAATCTTGCAATAACTTCTGCTGAAATAAATCAGGTAAAAAGAGATATGACCAATAAGCAGTATATAGAATGGATGGACGAGCATGGAAAGCCATTAGATGAAAATACTAAAAAAATCATGCTGCAAAAACAAAAAGAAGCTACCAAATCTATTGAGTCTGATGTTAATAAAACGGTTGCTAAAAATCTTGTTGGAAAAGGTCAAGTAGATGAAAAGGCAATGAAAAATGCCGTAAATGAATTTAAAGAAAATAATGGACAGGCACCAACAGAAGAACAAAGAAATCAAATAGAACAGAATTTAATAAAGAAAAAGACAAATGAAATAAGAGGAACAGCGGTAAAAAATGCTGCCGGTCAGGCTAAAGATTACGCAGTGGGTAATCTTATATTGTTTATTGTAAAGCCTATTTATTATGAAATATCGGACATATTTAAAAATGGTTTAAAGGAAGGCGTTGGGGCGGATTCAGGAACTCAGGCTTTGGGAATTCGTTTTACAAGAGTAAAAAAATATGTAATGACTCATGCAAAAGCATTTTTTGGTGATAGTATACTGGATTTTGTTAAAGGCTTTGTATCTTCATTAATAGAAGGAATAATCAGTTTATTTGTGGGAATGTTGAAACAAGTTCTGAAGATTCTAAAAGAAGGCGTGAAGATAATAGTGGGTTCTGTGCAAATCCTGTTTGGTAAAAATGCAAAAGCAATGTCACCAGCACAGAAAGGTGATGCAATTATTAAGTTAATTGGAGGCAGTGTAATTGCTATATCAGGAGTTGCATTAGAATCTTTATTAAACAAAATCGGAATAGGTGAGCCTTGGTCAGTTGTTTTGTCAACGATGTTGTCAGGAATTGCATCAGCATTATTTATGTATATATTAAATAAAGCAGATTTATTTAGTACAAAAGCAGAAAAAAGATATGAACGAGTAAAAGAGATATTCGATGAACGAATAAAAGACGTTCAAGAAGCAACCGAATTATTCGACAGAGTCGCATTAGAGACAATGAAAGAGCAGAGGTTACAATTTGAATCTATTCAGGAAGAAATAAATACAGGTTTGGAATCAAATGATATAGATTCAATAAATACAGGTTTATATAAACTTGCTGATTTTATGAAAGTTGATTTACCATATTCCAATACTAAGGAATTTTGTGATTATATGGATTCAGAAGAAGTATTAGTATTGTAAAATAGTTGGGGTAAAAAAGATTTCTTTTTGTTTCATATTGATGAGGCAAAAAGAAATCTTTTTATTTTCAAACTTTTACTCTGCCACATCCTGTCACCCTCCGGCGGTACACTTTAGACATCAAATAAAGTGAACAACCAAAGGAGGATATGACTATGGGATTTATGGACAAGTTAAAGGAAACAGCAGGAAAGGCTGCAGAGAAAGCTGGTGCGATGAAGGATTCAGCAATGGATACTTATGGCAAGATGAAAGAGGCTAATGAGCAGAAGAAAGCTGAGAAGCAGGCTTATACAGCAGCTATGGAACAGGAAGTGAATGAATATTCAGCGAAGCTGATTGAGAGTATTACTGCAGAGTATGCTGAAGGAGGTGCGAAGTTCTGGGGCGAAGGCAACAGGGCTGCGATTGACAAGTTTACTAAGGATTATTATGAAATGCTTGTGCTTCCTGGCAGCAGACCTAACATTTCATGCCTTACAATGTCACCATACATTGATGAAAAAGCGATGAAGAAGTTTGCTGATAAGGGTGGTGTCGATTTGCAGGGTGCAGTTCCACACATTTTTATTAAAGATGGCAATGATGCCGGTATAGTTATCACCGAGGATTTCATTGCATTTAAGTTCAGATACGAGAAGGACAGCAGTTTCTGGGTTAAGGGCAAGATTCCGACAGCCAGTATCAATACATTTGTAATGGAGATTAATGATTCTGCTGCAAATGTGATGGTTAACGGAGTTAAGCTGACTACAATCAGCATTAAAGGCTCTTACAGACAGGATTTTATGTCACTTAATTATTATTTTGAGTGCCTTGGAAAGCAGGATTTCACAATTGACAGGCAGGAGGTCAACGACAAGATAAGAGCCAAGATTGGTGATAAGATATATGTGCAGGTTAAGAAGTACTTTATTGATGATGACGAGCAGCTTCTTTTCTATGCAGGCGGCTTGGATTCACTTGCAGCGGTAGATTATGTTGCGTGTACTGATAATCAGCTGATATTTGTGAATAGGGAAATGCTTGGAGCAACGGCTAATGTCAAGCAGTTTTATTTTGAAGATGTGACAAGCATGTCAACGATTCAGAATTCTACATCAAGTGATTTTCTGACGGCAGTTATTGATACTGCACTTACAGCTGCATTTAAGCTATGCGATTTAGAGGTTTCAGTTGCTGGTTCTAAAGAGGTTATCAATACCCTGTATCTTGCCGAGGCAACACGAATAATTGCAATCTATCATGAGATGAGAAAAAATGCAAAGAAAGCCGCAGCACAGCCTATTCAGGTTCAGGCAGCTCCAGCGCAGCCTGACGCATTGGAGCAGTTGCAGAAGCTTGCACAGTTAAAGGATGCAGGAATTATTTCTGAAGAGGAATTCGCCGCGAAGAAAGCGGATTTGTTAAGTAAGATTTGATGTGAATAATATATGAATAAATAACAACTCCCCATAAGCGTTGACTGCTTATGGGGAGTTGTTGTTTAAATATTTTCTTAATAAAGCAACTGCATTTTTTGTATCTCATTTTTCATTTCTTTAACAAATTCATCAGGGGCAATTACTTTTACCCATGAGCCCTGACTTAACAGGAACATTTTGATTCCGTTGCCGTAGACTTCCGCCTCGATGAGATATTTGTTGTCGTAGCGGTCAATTACTTTGGCGGTTGGCAGACGGTCAAGAATAGCCTGGAGTGATGGCCCGGTGAATTCAAATCTGATTTTTCTGAGTGGTCCCGGCCACATGAACTGGCTTCGTTTGCGGAGCAGTCCTTCATCAAATTCAACATTTTTAGGAAGCTCAAGTTTTTCCCTGTGGACAGTCATATCACAGATTCTGTCGATTCTGAAATATGTAGGTGTATCAGATAATGTGTCTTCACATTTGTATGCAATCAGATAGAAGTAGTATTCACTAAACATTATTGATACTGGTATGATTCTGTGCTTGACCCTGTCACGGTTCATTTTGTAATAGCTGATTGTGATTGCACGCTGTTCTTGAATGTAGTTGGAAAGCTTCCAGACATTATCAATCACGCTGTCGCAGTCTGAGCCGACTTCCTCATAGTTAAACATTTCTTTGGCAATAAGCTGTTCAAGGCGTTTTTTGTCTGAATAGCTTGTGTGTGTTTTCAGTTTTCCTATTATTGTGAGCAGTTCTTCATGGCTGAACGCCCTGCTTCCGATAAGCACTTTAGCTATGGCGAAAAGTTCTTTATTAGAAAACAGATTGTCCATCTCTAATGTGTAGCAGTGGTCTGAAGCAGAGTATTTTAACTCGGCATTGCCAAGAATATCGCGATAGTCGGCAAGGAATGCTTTCAAATCGTTAATATCTCTTGTTATGCTTCTTGTTGACACATTACTTTCGTCGGCGAGTGCGGCTACCGAGAGTGACTCACCCTTTAAAGCCCGAAACAGCAGCTTAAGGACTCTGTCAGCTTTGTAATTCTTATATTCATTATCCATATCCGATGCCTCCTGATATTGATTATACTATATTTTACAGACAATATGGTACATCAGATTAGCGACAAAGCCTGTCATACTAAATTTATTTATAAATATTTTGCTGTGACACAGCATGTCAGTCCGGATTAATACAATGATTATATAAAAATTGAGGAGGAATGATGGATACAGAGCGAAAAATGCGTTATATCAATGAACGTAAAAGGCGGCAGCGCAGGGAACATAAGTTAAGAAAATTTACAACCTTATTTCTCATATACTGGGTTGGGTTTAGCCTGACTATTATGATTTTTTTTAAATACAAGATTAATGAATTGTACGAGCTTAACAGGAAGACACAATTACAGATTGAGCTGCTTAAAGAGCAACTTAATAATTACAATGAGAAGGACATCAGGAAAAGCAACGGTGGAAAGTATAATACCTGGACTGATGAGGTGTGTGATAATAAATAGAATATATCCTATGGAATTTTCAATCACATAGTAATATAATATGTAAGCCACCAGTCCTGGGAGGGGTGCTGCGAAAGCGGTACTATCGGAGTCTAGGTCCAATCACTTTATTTTTCCCGTAGAACTCGCGATAGCTGGTGGCTTTTTTATTATGATGGAGTACGGATTTAACATGGAATTACTTGATATCGTTGATGAGAATGGAAAACCGACAGGTGAGACTGTTGAGCGAAAGATTGCACATAGTGAGGGAATCAGGCATAGAACGGCGCATGTGTGGATTGTAAGAAAGTCTGATGAGGGAGCAGAGGTACTGTTGCAGAAAAGGGCTATGAATAAGGACTCATTTCCTGGAAGATATGATACTTCTTCGGCGGGACATATTCAGGCCGGTGACGAACCGGAGGAATCTGCTATAAGAGAACTGCATGAGGAACTTGGAATTAAGGCTTCTGTTGATGATTTACAGTTTGCCGATACATTTGTAATCCAATATGAAAAAGAATTTTATGGCAAGATGTTTAAGGACAGTGAGATTGCATTTGTCTATGTATACACAAAGCCAGTCAATATAGATGAACTTACATTGCAGAAGGAAGAATTGGACGGCGTTGAGTGGTTCAACCTAGAATATGTCTATGAAGAGTGCAGAAAGCATAATCAGAAATTCTGTGCACCGGTTGGCGGCTTGGAGATTGTAAGAAGGTTTGTCAGAGGTACCGGATTATGATTTTAAGAAATATATACAAGACAGGTGCTGTGTTAATGGCACTGGTGACAGCATTTACAGTGGCAGGATTGTCGGGGTGTAAGAGCAGAACCGTATCTGGTGAAGTGGCAGCAGAGTATGACACACCAGATGATTATAATGATGAAAGACCGGGTGTAACATATGGAAATGTTGATGAGATAAGCTATTATTCACCCACAACCGGAAGTGAGCGCAAGGCTTGTGTATATCTTCCGAGAGATTATGATGAGTCACAGCGTTATCCGGTCGTGTATCTTTTGCATGGAATGAGCGGAAGTTATTCTGAATATAGCAGAATTGGGGCTTTGTATGCTGCACAGAATGCAGTTGATGATTATAACAGGAATCCTGTGATTATGGTGAGCTTTACTGTATTCACAGATGTTGATGGTGGTCAGGAGTCAGATTATGATTTCTCTGAACTTACAGCAAAATATGATGCGTGTGAGTATGATGTTATTAATGCATTGATTCCATATATTAACGAGCATTATTCTACCAGAACGGGAAGAGAGAATACTGCAATAGCAGGATATTCACTTGGCGGAAGAGAATCGCTTTTCCTATGTTTTGCACATCCTGATGTGTTTGGATATGTAGGTGCATTTGCCCCGGTAGGAGGAGTGGTTGATACAGGAAGTGGAGAAAGAGTTTATGGAAACAGAGGATTTCTTCTGCCTGAACTTGTTAAGGATGGAGAGAAGCAGCCTTTGGTTACTCTTATTGTAACTGGTGACAGTGATCCTTACTGTAAGCAGTCTGCCATTAATTATTCGGATTATATGACAAGTCATGGGATTAACCACATTTTCTATATAAGACCGGGAGCACATGAGGTCAGTGTATGGAATAATGGGTTATATAATTTTATCAGAAGAATATTCTGATACTTGAAGTTATGGCTGATATGTGAGATAATGTGCCGGGTTAGTCGGACAGAACATTCGGCTGACCACACATAAAGACAGATTATGGAGGATTACATTATGTCAGATATACATAGCGTAGATGTTGAGGATGATCAGTTTGCATACCGTTATGATACACAGCTTCTGATTGACAGAAGAGATGAGGATTTGGATGAGGATGTTATTGCTGATTATATTACAGAACATTTTGAAGGAAACTGCCTGATTGCAGCAGGCGATGAGGATCTTATCAAGATTCATTTCCATACTAATGAGCCTTGGAAGGTGCTTGAGTACTGCAGTACTATCGGTGAAATATACGATATTGTTGTTGAGGATATGATTCGTCAGTCAGCTGGACTTCATGGCTGATAAGCCGCTTGTCATCGATAAACTGCCTGCCGGAGATAAACCGATGGTCATCAATAAACTGTTTGTATAAGGCAGGATTTGACGTGATACCTATAGGTAGTCGTATTGATTATAGATTTATAGGTTGAATTTCAGCGATTTTTGATTTTTTAAGAAGATTTTATTATGAAATACCCATAAGATAGCATGTAAATGCTGTTTTATGGGTATTTTTGAATTGTGAAATATTTGTTAATTAATTGACACAGATATGTCTATGAATTAAAATATATACAGCAAAATTTAATATAATAACGACATGAAATTTTGTGAATACATTTGAACAAAGATGATTAAATAGATGCGGCTATTTATTATAATTGCTAAAGAATGGAGGAGTTACCATGAGATACAATTATAAGAGAATTACTGCACTAGCTGGTATGACAGCGTTGCTTGTTTCAATGCCGGTATCAGTATATGCAGTACAGGTTAAGAATGCTTACACTGATAATCTATCAGGTGTATTGGGGAGTATTGATACATCTTCTTTGAAGCAGAATGTAATTGTTAAAGGAAGTGATATTGTAATCGATTCTGATATTGATGACTGGGATGATATCACTGAGAGAAAGTCAGATGCAGCAGGGGTTAAGTCATGGAAAGTGGCTGTTTCATCTGATTATTCAAGATTATATTTTATGTATCAGGGAACTGTACAGACAGAGTGGGATTATAGTTATATGGGAAATAATCCAGTCAGTATTACTTATACTGATGGAACAACCGGAATGGCTGAGAAGATTCAGTTTACTGGATGGAAAGACAGTGCACAGGCTAAGAATGCGTGGTATGGGGATATAGCGGATTCTGAGACAGTTACTGCTAATAAAGCACATGGCAATACAGCAGGACCATATGTTGTAGAGTCATCTATTCCTATGGATTTCTTCAGTAATTCTGATTTTAAGATAACATTTGCAGGAACTACGGTAGATATTAAGGATTTTGAAGTCCTTGATGGCAATAAAGTTGATAAAGACGAGACAGAAGCTGTATATAATGGAATAGCTATAGATGGTGAATTTAAAGACTGGGACGCAGTTAAGAAATATGATGCATCATGTCCTAATGAAGCACATAGAGGATGTCTGTCTGAGACAGCAATGATATTTGATGGTGATTATGTATATGTGTATGTTAAGGATGGTGCTGATGGAAGTGCATCAGGTGCCGGAACTCATAGCAATGGCAGATACTCTATAACTACAGACCTTGGCAATGAACTTGTATTCCAGCTTGACAGCAAGGGATACGTTAATGGTGTAGATGGAGTTGACTGCAGACATGTTGGGGATGAGTGGGAGATAGCAATTCCTAAGAGTGCACTTCCAGCATATAATAAGACCTTATCATTTGGATTATATCAGGCAGAACCTTTTATAACAGGTATGTCTAATATCAAAGGTGATGATTCAGATGAGGATAAGACAATATATGATATTAAGTATGATGGATTGTATGGCGACTGGGATTATTATCCTCATACAAGAATAGATTATGCAACGGCTGGAACACAGCAGGACAGGGTTGATGCGTCAGGTGCATTATTTAGTGATGGAAGTACAGTCCTTGGACATGTATATTCAACTATGCCTGAACATCTTAATGAAGCAGGTGGAGAATTTACACAGGCTGTAACTTTCAAGTTTAATGATAGTTATAATCAGGTATTATATCCAAGATTCGTAACAGTTGACGAACAGGGTAATATCAACTGGAATGCTAAGATTGGTGGTCTTAGTGAAGGTACATATGAATTCTATATGTTTGATACAAGTGCCTGGGGAACTTCTAAGAATATTAATGAACTTAATGATGCTGATATATGTTATGGAAAGATGACTGTTACAGTCGGTAGTAACAGAGATGAGTGTGAATTCTATTTTGACCTTGAAAAGGTTGCACAGAAGCTGGGTTGTGATGCAAGTGATTTCAAGCAGATAAGTGCGCAGTTTGGAAGACTTGGGCAGCAGTGGATTAATACAGCAGGTGCTTCATCTGGCGCATGGTTTGGACTTTTCATATGTATAGCTGCCACATGTGGTGTAGTTGTACATCAGAAAAAGAAAGGTAGTAAACAGGTATAAGCAATGAATCCTATTATAGCAGTTATTATTATAATAATATGGCTTTATATACTTTCTGTAATGAAAAGGGCAAAACTTCATGCGTGGAGTTTCATGTGGGGAAGTCTTGGATTATTTGTAATAATGATGATAACGATACAGCCAGTGCTTACTATGCCTCTGGCAAGATGTGTTGCGGCAATGGCTGGTATCGTAGGTGATATAACTGGAGCGTTTACGGCATACTTCAAATATGGAATAATATTTATTCACACAGGAGTTTCATCAACGACATTACTTATTGATTTTGAATGTTCGGGAATTATTGAGATTATGGCATTCCTGTCATTACTCATATTCTTTAATGTCTATAACTGGAGCGAGAAGCTTATGATAGGCATAGTTGGATTCTGTTACATTACGTTGTGTAATGTATTAAGAATCATTATGATATGTCTGGCTGTACATTATCTCGGAATGGGAGCATATTATGTTTTCCATACATTTATAGGCAGAATCTTCTTCTATGTGCTTAGTGTTTATCTGTATTTCTATGTGTTTACGAAACCACAGATTGTTAAGATGAAAGTAGGAAACTTCTCATATGGTAAAAATAATTCTTAATTCATTCCTTTTCTGGGGTGGCTGGATAATTATTCCTTTTATTATGGAAATTGTTCCTGCGTTGGGAAGTGTTTTTCTTCTTATCAGAAGGAATTTACGTCACAAAATTCATAAAAAGGAACTTACAGTTTATCCCGAGATTACACTTATAATACCAGTATATAATTCAGCTGATACGTTGTATGGCTGCATTAAGTCAATTAATGACAGTACTTATCCGAATGAAAGGATAAGAATTTTTCTGGTTAATAACAAAGGTAAAGATAATAGTTTTGATATATTTGCAAAGTGTCAGCAGGAATTCCCTGATCTTCTTATGCAGTGGATGAATTCTGAGCAGGGTAAATCAAGAGCTCTCAATCTGGCTCTTTACAATAGTGAAGGTAAATACATTATCAATCTTGACAGTGATGGCATGCTTGAGAAAAGTGCACTTGCCAATATGATTACAAGATTTGAAAATGATACATCAATTAACTGTATGACAGGCTCAATTCTTACAGTGCCTGAACAGATTAAGAAGTATAAGGCAGGTCCATCGCGGCTTCTTCGTGAACTGGAATTTATGGAATATGCGCAGGCTTTCCTGGCAGGAAGGAGTTATGCATCAGAGCTTAATTCAGTATATACATTGTCAGGTGCATTTTCTGCATTTAGAAAATCAGCTGTTTTGAAATCATGGATGTACAATACTGATACTATCTGCGAGGATACACATATTACATTTCAGATGAGATATTTACAGAATGAGCGTGTCGAAGTATGTGAAGATGCATTGTTTTTTGTTGATCCAATAGAGAATGTCAACAAATTATATACACAGAGACAGAGATGGCAGAGAGGAAGTCTGGAAGTTTCCAAGATGTTCGTGGACAAGACATTCAAGGTAAAGAATCTCTTTACTAATATAAGTGTCAAAACTCTGTTGTACGACCATACATTTGCATTTCCAAGACTTATATGGTATCTGGCACTTATATGTCTTATTGTTGCAGGATATTCAGGTAAGACAGTACTGATATCTACCGCAATTATATTTGGCTTATATACACTTATCGGTTATCTGTATTTCATTACTGTGGCATATTTTCTAAGAATTAATAAAGATATCAGAAAATACTATGTAAGTCATTGGTGGTGTATATTGCTTCTGCCATTCTTTAATCTGGCTGTTTTCTTTATAAGAATGGCGGGGATTATTAACAGTATTGAGACAGACAGTTCATGGAAAACAATGAATCTGTCAGAAGAATGTAAGGCATTTGCTGATGTAATAAGACATGATTTTATAAAGCCTGTTAATGCTATAAGAAAAGTCAGGGAAACTCTTAATTATGAAGATATTTCTGGTGAAGATGATGAGAAAGCGGGAGAACACAGAAAAGAGGCATAATATGAAGACAAAGAAGAAAGAAAGCGGGAAGCAGATTAAGAAGAATAAGAATGTAATGATTATTACCACAATCTATGTGCTTTGTTTTTCAATTATAGCAGGAATATTTGCTTATACGAGAATTAACCAATATGAGCGTGGAGTGCTTGAGGTATGTGCAACGCAGCAGGATGCGTATGTGCAGCTTGTTCTGGATCAGATTAACCTTAAGAATAACAGAAATGATGAACAGATTATCAATGATATATTAGGAACAATGAATTCTTCATCTAATAAGTACTGGACATTCTCTAAGAACCAGTCAATCCTTTTTATTAAGGATGTATTGGAAACTAACAGATACAAGGGTGTAACAACTGCAACATATTATGATTCTAAGAGTGCGGCACGATTCCTGAATAGTCTTCAGAATGATAAAGTAACACATGATTTTATAGAGATTAACAATAATAAATATGTTGCGTCTGGTGTTGCATTTGAATATAAGAATCAGACATATAAGCTGTGTCTGCTGACTGGCAAAGGAGCTATTCTTGATAATAACAGTTATATGCAGATTAAGATACAGATGCAGACATATGTAATTATATTGCTTTTTGTGCTTATTATTACAGCTATGTATCTTGCACATTCATTAAGAAAAATGCAGAAAAAATACGCAGCTTCACAGAATACAATAGCACAGCTTAACGGAATGGTATCCAAGATGAATAATAAACTTCTTGAGAAAGATTTCTATGACACACGTAATAATGTATGGAGCAGTTCAGCTATTATGCCTTTCCTTGATAAGCTTATTGCAAGGGATGCTTATCCTGTTACATTCATGCATATAGCATGTGTGGATAATAGTGAACGCGAGAAGTTCATAGCAAGAGCTAATTATATTCTTGATAAGAATGTATTAAGATTCACATATGACGACAGGGATGTTGTGTTAATCTTTGTCGGAATGAACAGAAGACATTCAAGACTGAGCATCCAGCTACTTATGGAAGAGTCAATGCAGATAATGTATGCAATGACTATCAAGAAGAAAGATGATGTAGACAAATTAAGAATCAAATATGATGAAACATAAGAATAATACATGGAGGCAGCATTATGGCGGTTAATATATACAGAGAATACAGACTGAAATTTTATCTTAACATGAGACATTATATCATCATCAATGATGCTAAAGGAGAGACACATCCGCATACATGGGAATTTGCACTTGATATCAAGTTTTCCAGAAACTCATTTGTGGAATTTAATATATTTGAAGAGGGAATAAGTAAGTTTCTTGAACAATTTCAGAATAAGATTCTTAATGAAGTTGAACCTTTTGATTCAATGATGCCGACATTAGAGAATGTTACAGATTATTTTGCGGAAGAGTTCTTTAAGATTATATATAAGACAGGTGGAATGCTTACATGTGTTGAAGCAAGTGAGACTCCTACTAGAAGTTATATTGTCAACATATCAGAGCAGGAGAAGAATTCTATTCTGAATAAGAAGGCTGATGCAAGAATAATGTCTGAAGTAATGGATGCGGTTCTGGATGATATTATTAATTAGCTGATGTTGTTAAGACAGATTGGAGAAGAATGTGAAGAAGAAAAATAAGGCGACGTACCTGCTGTTTCTTATGCCATTCGTGTATTTGCTGACAGCATGGCTTGTTATATGGCTTATCAATGCAAATGGAGTATATCCTTCTGGTTCAGATACTATGTATCATGTGTACAGAGGAGATTATGTATATAATTCTATTAAATCAGGAAACCTGTTTCCATTATATGACCCTATGTGGTATAACGGCGTTGAACTGTTAAGGTACTGGTCACCACTGCCAGCTTATGTTATGGCATTATGCCAGTTTATTGCGGGTGGAAGTCAGTTTGGAGCATATCTGGTATTTGTAGGAGGAGTGTGCTTTTTCGGAGCATGTGTATGGCCATTTATAGGAAGAGGCTTTAATAGGCCTTTACTTGGAGCATTTATAGGACTTTTATGGTTCTTCATGCCTAATAACCTGTATGCGGTATTTATAGAGGGCAATCTTGCCAGGAGTCTCAGTATGATATTCCTGCCTGTATTTATATATGCAGTGTATAAGTATCTTGAGAATCAGAGATTAAGATATGTCTTACTTATGGTATTTACATTTGTACTGATTGCACTGTGCCATCTAGGTTATGCAGGTATGATAGCAATTGCTGTGATATTATATGGAATTGTCTATATGTTCCAGGGTGGTAAAAAGAAAGCTGTACTTGATGTTATAATATCAATGATTATAGGATTCATGCTGCTTGGAATATGGATGGTGGCTTCTTTAAGAGGTGGAATAACATCACTTGATAATTCTGAGAATATGGCTAATTTCTTCCAGAGTATATGGACATCAATTAATCCTGTTGGAAGATTAACAGGTAAGAGTGAAAGCTTTTATTATGGATTTTCAGCTGTATTTGTTATTATATCTGGTATTTTGTTCGGATATAAGAAATCAAGAACCGGATTTATAACAGGTTTGATTATATTATTGCTCACAACCGACACAGCATATATTGTGCTTAAGCATCTGCCAGGAAGTCAGTATTTATGGATGTTAAGATTCATTTCTATTGCATTATGCATTATTCTTATGAGCTTTCTTATGTGGGACAGGCTGAAAAAACCATTTGTGGTAGTGCTTTGTGTATTACTTGTGGCAGATACTATTCCATCATTAAGCCTTATTACAGGTGAACAGAATAATGTGTCAGCTGACGAGCGTATGTCGGCTGTCCAGAACAAGACGCTTATAACTAAAGCACAGTCAGTTACAAGACAAAGACTTGCATTGATGGATGAAAGTATACTTGGTGCAACTGGTTCATGGCTTGTTTCGGATTATGGCAATCCTGTTGCTTCAACATTCGGAGCAGGAAGAGAAGCAGCCAACACTTCTAAGAATATTGTTAATCTTAACAAAGCATTTGCACAGGGAGATTTTCTATATGTGTTTGACAGATGCTTAGAGCTTGGAGATGATTCTGTACTGGTTAAAATGTCGTTGCTTGAACATTACAATAATTCTCTGGATGATGTTGAAAAAGCTGCTAATGCAGTCGGTTACAAGAGAGTAGATAAGAATGAGCAGTATGTTCTGTATCATATTGATACTCTGGATAGCTGGGGTGTGGTAAGCAGTTACAGGGCTATTGCAATAGGAACAGGGGCAGATATTATATCAATGCAGTTCCCAGCCGTTGAGACGGCTGATTCGGATAATCTTACAGATTATACATATGAAGATCTGTGTGAATATAAAGAAGTGTTCCTTAATGGTTTCACATATGATGATAGAGAAATGGCTGAAGACCTCGTACTTCGCCTTAGTCGCGCAGGTGTCAAGGTGATTATATATGCCGATGGCATACCGCAGGATAAGCGTACTCACAGTCAGAATTTTCTTGGCGTAACATGCAGTTCGATAACATTTCACAATGGATATCCGGATATGGATACAAGAATTGGAACGATATATCCAGATATGTTTCCTCAGGGACATACTACATGGAATACAGTGTATCTTGATGGACTTGATACTGTGTGGGGAACTTTTTATGATAATGGATTGAATCTCGATTTTTATGGGACTGTGAAGAACGACAATATTATAATGACTGGCCTTAATCTGACGTATTTTTATAGTCTTACAGATGATCAGGCAATAGGGCAGCTCCTTAGTAATATGACGGGTATCTCATCAAATGAGCTTCCTGACAGGAAAATTGTTCCATTAAAGGTGGAATACGGAAACAATGAGATTACAATTACATCTAATAATGATAATGTTAATACAACACTTGCATATCACGATATATTCAGCTCTTCACCGGATATAACACATAGGAATAATCTTATGTATGTGAATAAGGGAACAACTGTTATTAAAATGAGTTATCCGTATCTGTGGCAGGGGGCTTTAGTTAGTACGGCAGGAGTTGTGTTAATGGTTGTGTGGCTGATTGTTAAAAGAAGAAAAGAACATAATATTTAACACAAACGCACCGTAAGTATGTTAGAGATATACTTATGGTGCGTTTTATTTATGCACAATTAATTTAAAATACCTTTAACGTACAAAAAGATATGCCGTATATCCCACATACATAAGAATACATGCAGCACCTTCCCATCTGCTCATAGTCTTCTTGGTAAATGCGAAGAGAAATAATACAATTCCACTGGCAAGAAGTATGATACAGTCAATAAGTGATTCAGAAAGAACGTGAAGAGGCTGTATCGCAGCAGACATTCCTAAGATAAATAATATATTAAATATGTTAGAGCCGATTGCATTGCCAAGCGCAAGTCCGCTGTCACCTTTCCTTGTGGCAACTATAGAAGTTACAAGCTCGGGCAGGGAGGTTCCGATTGCGACTATTGTAAGACCTATGAAATTCTGGCTTACACCAAAGTTAGCAGCTATGATACAGGCTTTATCTACAACAAGATTACCACCGAATATTACAGCTATAAGACCACCGGCAATATAAAGCAGACTCTTAGGCAGAGGCATTATTTTACAATCCTCAGCTTCTTCCCTGTTTTTAAGTGCTGATATTATCATGCATGTGATGTAAGCCGCCATTCCGGCCAGGAGAATAATGCCTTCAATTCTAGAAAGTCTTCCATCAATAAACATAAAGCAAAGAATAGCAGTTATTATGATGTTAACAGGCATATCACGCTTGAGAATGTCACGGTTAGTAGAAAATCCTGCGATAAATGCACAGATACCTACAACGACAAGACCATTAAAAATGTTAGAACCGACAACATTGCTGATTGCAATGTCATTACTGCCAGAGAGGGCAGCGTTAATACTAACAGATGCCTCAGGGGCACTGGTTCCCATTGCAACAATGGTAAGTCCTATGATAACGCTTGGTACTTTAAGGATTTTGGCAAGGGAAGAACTTCCCTCCACGAAGAAATCCGCGCCTTTTATTAATAGCACGAAACCGATGAGTAGTAACAAATATTCCATAATAAGCTCCTTTCTTGCAATAAAGGAATGGAATAATATAAAAAGAGACCTTTATCGCATCAAAAATGAATTGATAAAAGTCTCGTTAATTGTAATAATAACCGGCTGTTCAGCGTGATGACGATTACTATTGCACCGGATACGATGCTAACTACTCCCTCTTATTAACATTATACTAATATATATATATGAATGTGTCAATTAAATATTATAATTTGGATTGTTTTGGATCGTTGACAGTGAGCTGTGGAAACGGACACACAGAGGCTTGAAGCACACTACACGCCGCATAAAGGATGGAACGCACCAAGAGGAATGTCTGCTACCGGGGCTTGTGTATTGCGCTGATTGTGGCAGTAAAATGTCCTATCAGACGAATTACTACAAAAGCGGCGAACCCTACCACTCGTTCCGATGCAGCAGCTACGGGAACAGAACCGGGAATTGCACCATTCATCACATCAGCAATAAAGTCCTTTATCAGTTGGTACTGCGTTCTGTTCAACGCCTTTCAAGCCACATTATCGCAGATGAGCGTGGATTCGCCGAAGAACTGAAAAAGAAATGGGAATCACAGGCGAACGGCAAGCCGCAAAAGCAAAAGGAAGAACTTCTGACAATCAATCGCAGACTGAATGAGCTTGACCGCCTGATTGGAAGCCTTTATGAGAATTTCATTTCAGGTCTGCTGCCCGAAAAGCAGTACAAGTCCATTATGAAGAAATACTCGACTGAACAGGACAGCCTCGAAAGCCAAGCGAGAAGCGGCGGAAAAAGTCGAGTGCAAGAAGAACCGGCAGCGTGAGAGCAATGTTGCACATCAAACCAAAGCCAAGGAGGAACGCTGGGCGGCGAATGACGGTCATATGTACCCGAAGCGTGTGTGCGAACAGTGCGGCAAAGAGTTTTATCCGAACAGCACAAGGCAGAGGTTTTGCAATACTGACTGCACGAAAGCCCATCAGCAAGCCGAAAAAGAAAAGAAACGCTATGCCGAAAAGGGCAATCACATCTTCCGTCAAAAGATCTGCAAGATATGCGGCAAGCCATTCTGGCCGTCCAACGGTCAAGAGGTGCTATGCTCCGAGGAATACACAGTGAGGTGACCTATGGTACTTAACACAGAATATGATATAGAGAAAGCCTTCCGTACTATAGAAGATGAGCTTATAGCTTCAATGATGAGAAATCTCGAAGGACATAGGGCGTAAGAGATAGAAGAAGGATATAACTGGACACAGTGGCAGGTAGAACAGCTTAAGGCGCTTGAGAAATATAAAGCACAGAACAAGAAAATGTTTTCATAAAAGTTCAGTGATATCAATGATTCTATAGATGCAATGATATTTGCAGCCAGACAGGAAGGCGGAACACGACAGGAACAGAAAATATTAAGAGCAATAAAGAGAGGATACAAGCCCCCAAAGTTTGTCAGAAGGCGAACTGAGGGAGCTTTTTTCAAGCTTAATACAAGAAAACTTAACGCCCTGATTAAGGCAACTAAGTCAGATTTTAACAGGGCAGAAAAAGCAATGCTTAGAATGTCGGAGGATAAATACCGGCAGATAATATTTAATGCTCAGGTGTATGCGAATACAGGCGCAGGAATATATGAGAAGGCAGTTGATATGGCTACAAAAGATTTCCTTAAAGCCGGTATCAACTGTATTGAATATGCAAATGGCGCAAGGCATACCATGAAAGACTATGCCAAGATGGCAATTCAGACAGCCAATAAGCGTGCATATCTAACCGGAGAGGGAGAGATGAGACAGTCCTGGGGAATTAGTACAGTTATTATGAATAAGCGTGCTAATGCCTGTCCTAAGTGTCTTCCGTTTGTTGGAAAGGTGCTTATAGATGATGTATGGAGTGGAGGTGATGCAAGTGATGGTAATTATCCGTTAATGTCTTCGGCAATAGCAGCGGGTCTTTACCATCCTTGACGACCTAACTGCAAAGATGTACATACAACATACTTCCCAGAGCTTGACGAAGAGCCAGACGGCAAGTTTACAAAGAAAGAACTGGAAAAGGTAAAGGAAGATTACAAGCAGGACCAGAAGCAGCAATATGCAGGCAGAATGGCGGAGCAGTTTGATAGGCTTTCTAAGTATTCTTTAGATCCGGATAACAAGAAGGTGTATGCGGCTAGGAAGGAACAGTGGGAAAGTTCATTAGTAAGTAAAGAACTAATAGAATATGAGGATATAACTGAGCAAAGTTTAAACAATGCAGACATAAAGAAATATAAAATAAGAGATGCTAATACATTTAACTTAAACGGCAATACATATATCGTAGATGGAAAACATATACTGATGGATTATTCGGATAAAGAGAAAAAAGTTGGCGAATTCATTGGAAAAACATTAGGAGTAGAAGTTGATATGTTACCAAGAGTTTTATATCCACAAAACATATCCACGGCGGATTATTTAATTCAAAATGAAAAATTTGATTTGAAAGAGCCTACTGGAAGTGGAAAGAATGTTATATATGGTATGGTTTCAAAAAAGAATAGACAGGCAGATAATTTTATTATAGATATAACTAATTGCCCATTATCATTGACTGAAATAAAAAAACAGATAGGAGATGTGTATAAGTCTTCACATACTAAATTTATCAATAGGATTATATTGATAAAAGATTATAAAATATTAGGCATTTATAAAAGAAAATAAGGCATTGATGGCCTCGCCCAAAGGGGGCAAGGTATCAATGCCTTATTAAGATATCTTACTTATATTATATCCAAAATTGAGAAAATATCAACACTTAATAAAATAATTTTACCAAAGTTGCACCAGTGCAACACAATTTAATATTAGTTATTAAGCACACATGGCAAATAAGCTGTGTGTGCCTATTTTTTTTATGCCCAAAACTTAATGGCACTAAACTTTAGGGAAATGCCGACGGGCGGTAAACGGAAGAAAGGAGATAGAGTGATGAGAAAGACATTACCTATGAATTTACAGCTCTTCGCAGAGGGCGGAGATGGTAACAGCGACCAGAACGCTGGAGGAGACAATGGACAGGTAGGACAGCAGAGTGGTCAGAATAATCAGCAGACAGCTGGTGTTGATTATGACAAGATACAGGCAATGCTGGATAATGCAACTGCCAAGAAAGAGAATGCTGTGCTTAAGAGCTATTTCCAGCAGCAGGGATTATCTGAAGAGGAAATCAGTCAGGCAATAGCAACATTTAAGGAGAATAAGGCACAGCAGACAGCACAACAGCAGAATGATACAGCACAGCTGCAGAATCAGGTGGCAGCTGCTAATCAGGAAGCTGAAAAAGTTCGTATTGAACTTGCAGCTACACAGGTAGCAATGTAAATGTTCCTACAAAGAGATGGAACAGGTTTAATAATTAAGAAAGGTTAAAGAAGGTGTAATATGCCAAACTTAAATTACGCAGAGCAGTGGAGCCCTGAAGTTTTAGAGATTCTTATGCAGGGCACTCTTACATCACCATTTGTTACAACAAATGTCAGATGGTTAGATGCTAAGACATTTCATTTTACACAGATGAGTGTAAGCGGTTATAAGAACCACAATAGAAGTGGAGGCTGGAACAAAGGAGAGTAATATTCTGAAAACTACTTGAGATTTTGGGGAAAATCGGCTATAATACTGTTAAATATATATGGGGTAGGGGCTTTTATATCCTTTTTCACTTAGAAATTACGGAAGGAGGACTTGACAATGACGATGAGAAATGCGACGATGTCTATCGACTTGGCTCGGCAGGAGTATAGCGCCGTTTTTTAAGCGTGTCAAGTCTTATTTCATACAATTTATAACGAACCTATTGCCGGAGACAGGGTGCATTATGCCTTGGCTTCGGCTTTTTGCGTTTGCAGGAAGGATGGTGGTTTGATATTGAAGT
>ERZ773210.584-NODE-584-length-42376-cov-61.917275_pt1 | contig 42376 bp, 33 predicted proteins | sample MGYA00580528_ERZ773210 | MGnify/ENA primary metagenome ERZ773210 (study PRJEB29015, sample SAMEA2737769) | human gut metagenome | biome: human gut; feature: human-associated habitat; material: faeces | place: China | collected 2012 ...
GATAAACGCTGAAGGCATCTAAGCGTGAAGCCCCCCTCAAGATGAGATATCCCTCCTTCGGGAGTAAGACCCCTTGAAGACTACAAGGTAGATAGGGCAGAGGTGGAAGCATGGCAACATGTGGAGCTGACTGTTACTAATAGGTCGAGGGCTTAATCTGGTTAATAACGGAGAAAACAAATCGGATTTGTATGAAGTTTTGAAGGTACATACTTATTAAATATGAATCATTTAAGACATCCAATGAGATGTCTTTTTTTTGTAAAAATAATAAAAAAATAATGAAATAATAATTAAAAACTGCTATAATGTTTTCGGTTACTTATCGAAAACATTAATTTATTAAGGAGGTTGTTATGGAACAAAAGAAACAGGAACCAATTCGTGATGCGAGACAGCTTGGAACGGCCAAAATGCTTGTACTTGGTTTACAGCATATGTTTGCTATGTTCGGTGCTACAATTCTTGTACCTATTCTTGTATCGGGATATTTTCAGAAAGCTTGCGGGGAGTCACTGACGAGAGGTCTTTCGGTGTCGGTTACACTATTTTGTGCAGGCTTTGGCACGCTTATATTTCATCTGTGTACAAAGTTTAAGGTACCGGCTTTTCTGGGATCGTCATTTGCTTTTTTAGGAGGCTTTTATACTGTTGCAAATCTTGACAGTGGCATGTATGCAGATATGGCTGTCAATGATAAAGCAGCGTATGCGTGTGGTGGTATATTTGTTGCAGGTATGCTTTACTTCGTACTTGCCCTTATTATTAAGCTGGTTGGAATCAAACGTGTAATGCGATTTCTGCCGCCTGTAGTGACAGGACCTATTATCATATGCATTGGTCTTTCGCTTGCTGGTTCAGCTATCAATAATGCCTCAACAAACTGGGTTCTTGCAATTATTGCACTTGGGGTTATAATCATTTTCAATATTTGGGGAAAGGGCTTATTTAAGATTATTCCTATTTTGATGGGAGTAATTATTTCATATGTAGTAGCTCTCATTATGAATGCTGCAGGAATTACTAATCCGGATGGTTCGTCAATTCTTGATTTTACATCAATTGCATCATCTGCGTGGGTTGGAATACCTAAATTCCAGTTCATGAAGTTTGATATTACGTCTATTCTTGTTATGGCACCTATTGCTATTGCGACAATGATGGAGCACATTGGTGATATGTCAGCTATTTCAGCCACGGTAGAGCAGAACTTCATCGCTGATCCGGGGCTTCATAGGACACTTATAGGTGATGGAATTGCGACTGCATTCGCAGGAGCCGTTGGTGGACCGGCTAATACAACATATGGTGAGAATACGGGTGTACTTGAGCTGTCTAAGGTATATGATCCGAGAGTTATCCGTATTGCAGCGGTTTTTGCTATTGTACTTTCGTTTATTCCAAAGTTTTCGGCTGTAATATCTACTATGCCATCAGCGATTATTGGTGGAGTTTCATTTATGCTTTATGGAATGATTTCAGCAATAGGAGTTAGAAATGTTGTTGAAAACAAGGTAGATCTGACTAAATCAAGAAATCTTATAATTGCAGGTGTTATTTTTGTATGTGGTCTTGGCTTTGGAGATGGACTGACATTTACTGTAGCAGGAACATCAATTACACTGACAGCACTTGCAATTGCAGCTATTGCAGGAATTTTCCTAAATGCTATTCTGCCTGGAAATGATTATGAGTTTGGAAAGAATCCGGATGGAGATGCAAGCAGGGGTGTGTATATGATGAACACTGACAATGATGAGGAAGAGGGATCATAGAAGTTAATTTGTATTTAGACTGATTTGTTAATTGTAACAGTAAATAATTTAACAAACATTAAAAAGATATTAATAATATTTTACTTGATAAAGTTATATATATTCTCTACAATAAACTGGTATGGTGTATTTTCATAATTCACTTTACCAGTTTTTTTAAGGGGATTAGATTTAATGGACAGAAAAAAGATATTTTGGGCGATAGCTTCTGTTTTTATAGCTATCTTAAGCATATGGACTGTTGTTTCGCAGAGCAAGCATTTTTCATTTGAGATTCTTATGAGCTTTATCAGAAATGCAAATAAAGGCTGGCTTTTTATGAGTTTTGTTTGTACGTTTGGGTTTATTTGGTTTGAAGGCTTTGCTCTGGTACGCATGGCAAGACACTTTGGATACAAAACCAGCGCGATTGACGGTGCTGTGTATGGTGGAGCTGATGTGTATTTTTCAGCTATTACGCCATCAGCATCAGGAGGACAGCCTGCCAGTGCGTATTTCATGATAAGGGATGGCATTCCGGGCTATGCTGCTACAGTGGCACTGCTGATAAATCTTGTTATGTATACACTTTCACTTTTAACAATTGGTATATTATGCATGTTTTTTAAGTATCCTTTGCTGAAAAATTTCTCAGGTATTTCCCGGATATTTATATATTTGGGGATTATAGTACTGATTTTTCTGGCTTTTGTGTTTTATATGCTGTTAAGGAAGGGCGGCATACTATACTCAATTTGTGATGCTCTTATCCGCTTTCTTGAGAAAATACATATAATACGACATGGTGACAGGCTTCGAATGAAGCTTAAACATACTATGAAAGAATATCAGGAGTGTTCAAACAGCATCACAGGGCAGACAAGGTTTCTTCTTGAGATTTTCTTTTGGAATATTATGCAGCGATTATCACAGCTTATGGTATCGTTTATGATTTTTATGGCAGTGGGAGAAGGAGCAAAAAAAGCGGTTGATGTGAGTGTGATACAGTGCTTCGTGGCGATGGGCTCCAATTGTGTGCCGATACCAGGTGCTATGGGCGTGGCTGATTATATTATGATTGATGGGTTTAAACAGCTTGTTGGGAGGAATGCAGCAAATATGGAGCTTTTATGTAGGGGAATGACATTTTATGGAAGTGTCATAACAAGTGCTGTTATTATTCTTATTGGATATATAATCAGAAAAAAAAGAGCAAAATAGTCTAGTACTTTTGCACAATAATATATTGTTATATTGGCTAAAATGTGTTATTATTCTATAGTAATATATTAGATATTTTTTATGAAGGTACTGGACAATGGGTAGCAATGATAGTACTGCTAAGGAGCAGAGCTTTCTATTTAATGTAAACAAAATATTTCTTGTCATCCATCTGCTGATGCTATTTATGTTTTCATCATTAGGTGTAGACTTGATGGCAGGAGTCAATCTGATCAGCATATGCTTTTATTTCCTTGCATTCAGTCTGACAAAATCTGAAAAACTGAGCATATATGTTTATAGTGTGGCTGTTGAGATATTGCTTCATATGATACTTGCGGTGGTTTGTCTCGGAATTCAATGTAATTTCCAGCTTTTTTTGATCGATGCAATGTTTTTTCTTTTTGCCATGGATTATGTGGTCCTCAGGAAGAAAAAAAGAATCATGTTGCCATTCTGCTTTGCTGTGTATATGCTATTGCTCTGATTATTCTTTATATGTTTGATGGCTTTTACACACCTTTATATAAGTTGGATTCTGTTGTTATTAAGAGTATTTCTATTGCTATGATTTCGGGTGTAGTTTTCTTGATAATAACATGTATGATGTGCCTTTTGCATTTTATGTCTTCCGAGGAGGGGGCAATGGAAAAGCAGGCACAGTTTGATGCGTTGACGGAGCTTCCAAATCGTTTCTATATGATGGCAAAGCTTAAGAATCTTTTTGAGGCTGACAAGCAGGGGGAATATTTCCTTGCAATGATTGATATTGATGATTTTAAGAAAATTAACGATTCATTCGGACATAATGTAGGAGATGATGCACTTAAGATGCTCGCTCGTACTATCGTAAACAAGGCTCGAGGTGTTGAGCTTAGCTATTGCAGATGGGGAGGAGAGGAGTTTTTACTTCTTGGTAAATGTGTCGACGGAGAGGTGCCTAAGAATTTTCTTGATGAGCTTCGTGTAGAGATTAATTCAAAATCCTTCTGGACATCTAAGGGCAGCGGAAGGATGACAGTGACCATAGGTGCCGGAAAATATAAAGTAGGGCAGGATTACAAGGAATGGATTAATTTTGTTGACAAACAACTTTATGTCGGAAAATGCACAGGTAAGAATAAGGTTGTATGCTGAGATATTTATATTGAAATTATATTGAAATTAAAAATTTTAGTTGCATGAAGTCAATAACTGTGATAAAATATTGTCTGTTCGTAAGACGCCGGCATGTCGGAATGGCAGACGATGCAGACTCAAAATCTGTTGGGCGCAAGCCCGTGTGGGTTCAAGTCCCACTGCCGGCACTATTTGCAAAACCCCGTAAATCCAAGATTTTCAGTAAAATCAAGGGTTTGCGGGGTTTTTCTTTACTTACAATCTTTCAAAAAATTAAAGAAATTAGGGTACTTTTAAGAAAAATTTGCCCCAAAATTGTACCCAAAAAGGTACCCAAAAATCTGCCATATAGGCTGTAATACCAGATAGTAAACAGGAGCATTATGATGATAAAAAAGATTTATAAAAAATATGAAATTATATTCAATGTTGTATTATTCTCGATTTTTCCGATTGCGGCTTTTTATCTTATGGAGTTCTACGAACATAATCCTTTTGAAGAAGTCAGATTTATGGCGGGATTTTTTAATATTATTTTGTTTGAGCTGATTGCCTGGATTCTTTATTTTGTTACGGGCAGGGCGAAATGGGCACTTCGTGCAGTTTTTATTGTGGCCATGGTTTTTGGACTGATTAATCATTATGTTATGCTTTTCCGCTCGACTCCTTTTGTTCCATGGGATATTTTTTCAATTGGTACGGCGACAAGTGTTGCATCTAATTATGATTTCGCACCGACTGCAGGAGTAGTTGTTGTTACAGTTATATTTATAGCTCTTATTATGCTGATGCATTTTGTTGATTTCAGAATTAAGTGGAAATTCAGGTTCAGACTAATTCCGACTGTGCTTGGAATACTTGCGCTGTGCCTGTTTGTGAATGCCCTGCAGGATGAGGATTTCCAGACGGACAATTATCTGTATCCGTTTCTATTTACACCTGCATATATGACAAAGGTGAATGGAATGGCGGTGACCTTTGCGATGGATCTTAAGTTTGTGGCGGTTGATAAGCCTGATGGGTATAGCAGACAGAAGGCTAAGGAGCTGCTTGACAGCTATTCCGGTACAGATGATAATTCAGATGCAGCTAATAATACTGCAATTACAGATAAAAGTGATTATCCGAATATTATAGTTGTGATGGATGAGGCATTTTCAGACCTGTCAGTGCTCGGTGATTTTGATACAAATACAGACTATATGCCGTTTGTACACAGTCTTGAAAAGGGCAATGAGAACACTATAACAGGATATCTGAATACGTCTGTATGCGGTGGAAATACCGCTGATACTGAGTTTGAGTTTCTGACAGGCAATACGATGGCTTTTCTGCCGGTAGGAAGCATTCCGTATCAGCAGTATATAAAGAGTAAGACACCTTCTCTTGCAAGCTATCTAAAGAGTATAGGTTACGCAACGTATGCACAGCATCCGTACTATAGCAGTGGATGGAACAGGGATACGGTCTATCCTCTTTTGGGATTTGATAATCTTTCGTTTATGCAGGATTATTCTAATCAGAGGTTTGTGCGCGAATATATAAGTGATGAGACATCCTTTGATAAGATTATTGAGACCTATGAGAATAAACCGGATGGCCAGCCGGCATTTATATTCAATGTCACTATGCAAAACCATGGCGGATACACAAATACTTACTACGGCTTTGATAATACGGTGACAGCAGATAAGCTTAATAATTCTGCACTTGACCAGTATCTTTCATTGATTAAGCTGACAGACGAGGATTTAAAGAACCTCATTGAATATTTCTCAAATGTGGATGAGAAAACCATAGTGGTATTTTTCGGTGATCATCAGCCAAATGATACTGTGGCAAGCTCTGTTCTTGCAGCAAACGGCATGGATTATAACAATTTATCCAATGAAGAGCTTAAGCTGCGTTATCAGGTGCCGTATGTTATCTGGGCAAATTATGATATTGATGAGGCTGCAGGAAAAGACACGAGCGTCAATTATCTGGCTGCAAACGTACTTAAAGCGGCAGGTGTGCCGACAAATGACTACCAGAGCTTTCTGCTTAAGCTGCAGGAGGAGTATCCTGTTATATCAGCGGTACGCACGGATAAAACTGCAGATAAGACATTAGATAAAGCATCAAATAAATCAGACAAGGCAACCGGAAGTAAAAAGAATCAGGCCGACTCGGATATGCTAAACAATTATAAGATTTTGCAATATTACAGACTGTTTGACTGGGAGGGCAAGTGATGAATTTTGTTAAAAAGCATCCACTTTTGACAGCGTTTTTAATTCCATTTTTCATATGTATAATCATCTGTATAGGAAACGGTGTGTATCCATTTGGCGATTACTGCCTTTTGCATATGGATTTGTATCACCAGTATCTGCCATTCTTTAATGAGCTGTGGGAGAAGCTAAGGAATGGTGCTAGCCTCATGTATACATGGAATATCGGGCTTGGCAGTGATTTTGTATCGGTATTTGCCTATTATCTGGCGAGTCCGTTGAACTGGCTTGTGGTGCTTTTTCCAAAGAGCCATATTATTGAGTTTATTGAGCTGCTTATCATTTTTAAGATTTCGCTTAGCGGAGCAACATTTTTCTATTTTTTGAAGGAGCACTTTGTGCTTCTTGGAAAGGATAACAGGTATCACAATAATACATTTGTGCCGGCATTTGTTTTTTCTACGGCATATGCACTTTCCGGATTTGTAGCTGCGTATAGCTGGGATGTCATGTGGATGGATGTTGTGGCGGTTGCACCGCTTGCGATAGTAGGACTTGAGAAGCTTGTGCGGGATAAAAAGCCGGGGCTTTACTATGTATCACTGGCACTTTGCATATTGTCAAATTATTACTTAAGCATCATGCTTTGCATCTTTCTGGTATTCTGGTTTGCATGGCTTTTCTTTACGCAAAATGGCGGTAAAATGGCTGCAATTGTGAGATTTGCCGTTTACTCGCTTTTGGCTGGAGGCACTGCGATGGTGCTAATCATCCCGGAGCTTATCATTTTAAGCTACAGCGGTTCGTCGGGGATTGAGTTTCCAAAGCAGATAGAGTGGTATTTTAATCTCTTATCAGAGGTCGGCAGGATGTGCACGACAGCAAGCGTCTATGAGGGGGCAGAGAACTGGCCGAATCTGTATGCCGGAGCCTTTAGTGTGATGCTTTTGATACTGTTTGTGCTCAACAAAAGGATTAAACCGAAGAAAAAAATAGCTCCTGTATTGTTTGTGTTGTTTTTCATGGCAAGCTTTGCCAATAAACAGCTTGACTTTATATGGCACGGACTGCATTTTCCGGATTCGTTGCCTGGCAGACAGTCGTATCTGTATGCATTTCTTGTATTGACCATAGGCTATGCTACAGTAAGAAAGTGGCGTGGCATAAGATTGTGGCATATTGGAGTGGCGGTTGTATTTGCATCGGCGCTTATGGCAGTAAGCACGATGTTTGCCGATGAGGATGTGACAGAGTATTATGCAGTTATCATAAGCATATTGTTTGTTGCGCTGTACGGCATTATGACAGTACTTTTAAAGCTTGCAGCAAGGAAAAACAGGGAGCTTTTGATGGTCATAACATGCGGTATTGCGATTGTGGAGCTGGCTGTCAATATGGCTGTGACAGGACTTGGATGTACCGGCAGAAGCAGCTACAATGCCAATGTGGACAATATGCAAAAGGCACTTAAGCTGGCAAAAGAGGATGCAGCTGACAACGATGTACCATTTTACAGGGTTGAGGATACAGGCCGACTTACTAAAAATGATGGCACACGATACGGCTATGCTTCTGGAACACAGTTTTCTTCCCTGATGAATATAAATGTGAGCCATTTTTATCAGGCTCTTTATATGGAGGGAGGCAAGAATTTCTATTGTTATAACGGTGCCACACCTGTCACGTCAGCCATGCTTTCGGTCAGATATATGGTTACAAAATCCATACAGCCACAGAATGAGCTGACTACACTTGTGGGAAAATGCGGAAATCACTATCTGTATCGGAATAACTACACACTTCCGCTTGGTTTTATGATGGATGAGGGAGTCATTGATGCGTGGAAGCCATCATCGTCATCGAAAATCTATTCGATTAATTCCCTTGGCAGGCTCCTTGGCGCAGCAGATGATACGCTGACCCTGACAGAGTGCACTCAGGATGAAAATCCGGGAACTACGACTCTCACCTTTGACCATGACGGATATTATTATGCGGCATACGATTCGTGCAGCACAGACAGTCTGACCTTCAGCCACGGAGAGTATGAGACCACATACTCGAAGACCACTCACAGGTATCTGTTTGACCTGGGATACGTGAAGGCGGGGGAGACAGTTTCCGTCACAAACACTGATGCCGATGCTGTACGATTTAATGTATACGAGCTTTCCATTGCTGCAGTTGAGAGTGCTTACAATACACTCAATGAGCAGACACTCTCGGTGGATGATTTTTCAGATACACACATAAGCGGACACATAGATGTGAAGCAGGCAGGACAACTTGTGCTTTCTATTCCGAGTGAAAAGGGATGGACTATGAAGGTGGATGGGAAGGAGACAGAGTATGAGGATTTTTCAGATACCTTTGTGAGCATTCATCTGGATGAGGGAGAGCACGAGATAGAGCTAAATTATGAGACACCGGGACTTAAGACCGGGGCAGCTATAAGCGTATGCAGTGTGGGTATTTTTCTATTACTTTTATTGGTGCGCCAAATGGTTAAGAGAGGCAGACGGTTACAGCTTAAATCTCACAGTGACAGATAATGCTTAATAATAAAACTAAAACAGGAGATTAACAAAATGAACAAACAAAACAAAAAAATCGCACAGGAAAAAAGAAGAGTCGAAAGAGAAAAAGCGCAGAAGAAGGCAAAGGTTGTGAATCTGCTGAAATTCTGGGTGCCGGTAGTGGCAGTTGTCGTGGTAGTCATAGTGCTCATCTGGGCAGTTGCGACATCGGGAGGTTCATCGTCAAAGGGCACTGCCGGTACGCAAGCTGCATCACAGACCACAGAATCTCAGGCATCAGAGACACAAAGCAGTGATTCACAGACCAAGGCAGCAACACTGAATACAGAGACTGACACGGTTGCAGAAAACGGAGATAAGGTAAATATTGATTACACCGGATATATGGACGGAGAAAAATTCAAGGGTGGAAGCACTGATGGACAGGGCACAGACCTGGTGCTTGGCTCAGGCAGCTATATAGATGGCTTTGAGGACGGAGTGGTAGGTCACAAGGTGGGAGAAACCTTTGATTTAAACCTGAAATTTCCGGATGATTATAAGGTAAATACGGAGCTTGCCGGAAAGGATGTTACTTTTGAAGTGACACTCAACGGCGTATACAAATAAAGAGGATAATACACATATATGGAAAAATCGTTTGAAGATGTGCTGGTACAGTTTTATATTGACCAGTACAGGGAGAATGCGAAGAAAAGTACAGGTAAACCTGTAAAGCTGGCACACTATATTCACAGGCTCAATAGTAAAGCAAAATCAATTAAATATGCGCGATTTTCAAAAAATGAGACTGTGGCACTCGACAAGCTGCATCAGGAAATAAAAAGGCTTGCATTGATCACCTACTATTCCAACAATAAGAATGCAAGGCAGATTTTAAATAGAGAAATCATTCCGCAGCTCGTCAGGGTGGATATGGAGCAGTTTGATGAGAATGAGGCAGAGTATCTCACAGAGAATTTTCTAAAGCTTTTGCGCAAGGAGTATATAGGTGCGATATGTACAAGGAGCATGAAGGAGCTTTACAATGAGTACCGCAGCAAGGAGCTTAGAAGAGAGATTGTCACGCTGGTTCCGGCACGGCCGGAGCTTGAGTTTCCAAAAGCCCAGAGCATGAAAAGGCGCTTCATACTCCATATAGGCCCGACTAACAGTGGTAAGACATATCAGGCACTGAGAGGCTTAAGCTGGCGCAAAATGGAGTGTATCTGGGACCGCTTCGCCTTCTGGCACTTGAGGTATATGAGAAGATGAATGATGCAGGTATACCATGCACCATGCTCACAGGCCAGGAGTGCCTTCCCGTAGCTGACAGCAGAATTATAGCATCGACAGTGGAGATGCTTGACTGTGATAAGGAATATGATATTGCAGTGATTGATGAGGCACAGATGGTAGCAGATGATGACAGGGGACATTCGTGGACCAGGGCAATTCTTGGTACACTTGCAGGAGAGATTCATATATGCATGAGCCCGGTGGCAAAGGATGTTGTCATTCATCTGATTAATCTTTGCCATGACGAGTATGAGATAAGAGAGTATGAGAGAAAGACAGCTCTAAAGCTGGAGGATAAGCCGTTTTCATTTCCACAGGATGTGAGGGATGGCGATGCCTTTATCGTATTTTCAAAGAAGTCGGTACTCAATATAGCAGGGCGTCTTGAGGAAAACGGCATAAAGCCAAGTGTCATATACGGAAGTCTGCCGCCGGAAATAAGGCGAAGGCAGATGACGCTTTTTAATGAGAAAAAGACACAGGTTGTCGTGTCAACAGATGCTATAGGAATGGGACTCAATCTGCCGGTCAGAAGAATTGTATTTCTGGAGGTGGAAAAGTTTGATGGAGTATCAAGACGTCCGCTTGTCATCTCTGAGATAAAACAGATAGCGGGCCGTGCAGGCAGATTTGGTCTGTATGATACAGGCTATGTGACAGCTTTGGGACAAAAGAATCTGAATTATCTGAAGAATACGCTAAATATACCGGAGCAGGATATTGATATAGTAAGTCTTGGCTTCCCGCAGGTGCTTCTTACAATGGATGCGCCGCTTGATGCGATAATTAAGCTCTGGCATGAGGCAGAGCCATCAGCACCGTTTAGGAAAATCAATGTCGATGAGATATTGTTTTTGTATGGATATGCGTATAAGGAGCGATACTTTATCGCAGATTTTGATGACAAATATCTGCTTTATAAGATGATTACATGTCCTATAGATATAAAGGACAGGGAGCTTGTCAGACAATGGCTGCGTTACTGCATGTCATATACGTCTGATATCTCTCTCGATAAGCCGGATAAGCATTCAAAGTATCAGGGGCTCATGAAATACGAATCCTATTACAAAAAGCTTGATTTGTACTATCAGTTTTCAGTCCGCATGGGCAAAATTGTGGATGAGGACTGGCTTGAAAACGAGCGTGACAAAACACAGGCCAAGATTATGCAGCTTCTTGCAAAGAGTAAGGATGAGTATATAATCAGATGCCGCTATTGCGGAAGAATACTTCCGATTGGCAATTCCCGCAATATTTGCAGGGACTGCTACAGCATGATACGCAGGTAGCAGCCGGTTTATATTTTACAGTCAAGTCGTTGAATTTAGCTGTCCAATGTGGCATAATAGAAATAAGACCAAAATATGAATGGAGGAAGTTTTTATGGCAAATAATGAGTTACAGATTGCCGGCTCACAAGGCGAGCTTAGAATCCGTCCTTACGAGCACCACGCAAAGTATTATGAAACAGATCAGATGGGTATAATCCACCATTCAAACTATGTCAAGTGGATGGAAGAAGCAAGACTTGATTTGATGGATCAGATAGGACTCAACTACAGGCAGATGGAGGATATGGAAATCATAAGTCCGGTGCTGTCGATATCGGTAGAGTATCACAGTATGGTACATTTTGATGATACGGTTGTCATCTACACAAAGCTGCTTAAGTATAACGGAATCAAGATGGAGCTTGAGTATGTCATGAAGGACAAAGAGACAGGCGAGCTTCGAACTACTGCAAAAAGCAGCCATTGCTTTTTGAACAAATCCGGCAAACCAATCTCATTAAAGAGAATGTATCCGGAATTAGATACGAAATTTTTTGAATTTAAAGAGGCATAATAAGATGATACAGGATAGATTAAAAGCATTGAGAAGCGAGATGGCAAAGAGGGGCATCTCGCTGTATGTGGTACCTACTGCTGATTTTCATGAGTCAGAGTATGTAGGAGAGCATTTTAAGGCACGCAAATATATTACAGGCTTCACGGGATCAGCAGGTACCGCAGTCATCACTATGGATGAGGCCGGACTATGGACAGACGGCAGGTATTTTGTGCAGGCGGCTGCGCAGCTTAAGGATACCACTGTAAAGCTCTTTAAGATTGGCGAGGAGGGCGTACCGACAGTTGATGAGTATATAAAGGATACTCTTTCGGATGGCGGTGTAATAGGCTTTGACGGCAGAGTGGTAAATGCCGCATGGGGCAAAAGGCTTTCTGAAATCGCAAAAGAAAAGCACGGCAGCATGTATGTAAATGAGGATCTGATTGACCTTATATGGACTGACAGACCACCTATGTCAAAGGAAGCTGTCATGATTTTTGACAATAAATATACCGGTGAGGATATAAGCTCAAAGCTTAAAAGAGTCAGAGAGCAGATGGCAAAAAAGGGTGCAACACTCCATCTGATGTCATCACTTTACGATATAGCCTGGCTTTTAAATGTCAGGGGAGGCGACATAAGCTATGTGCCTGTAGTTCTTTCATATCTGGCATTGTCACAGGACAGCTGCATATGGTTTTTGCAGGAAGAGGTTGTGACAGAGGCTCTTAAGGCATACCTCGATAAGAATGGTATACAGACAAGACCTTACGATGATTTTTATGAATATGTTAAGCATATTGATGAAAAAGAAACAGTGCTTCTAAATACATCGGTTGTAAATTACCGCGTCTGCAACAGCCTGCCAAAGGGTGTTAAGGTGATTGATGCGGAGGATCCTACAGTTGTCATGAAGGCCGTAAAGAATAAAGTACAGCTTGAAAATCTGCGCAAGGCGCATTTGAAGGATGCAGTTGCGATGTGCAGGTTCATGTACTGGCTTAAGACAAATATAGGTAAGATACCTATGACAGAGATTTCGGCTTCAGATTATCTTGCATCGCTTAGAGCAAAGCAGGAGGGCTTTCTTGATTTGAGCTTTGCCACAATATGTGGATATGCTGATCATGGTGCTATTGTGCATTACTCTGCAACAGAGGAGTCTGACAGGCCGCTTAAGCCGGAAAGTTTTTTACTGGTTGATTCAGGCGGACATTATCTGGAGGGAACCACAGATATCACGAGAACCTTTGCGTTAGGACCGGTGACTGACGAGATGAAGGATATGTTTACGAGAGTGTGCCGCTCAAATATGAACCTGGCAAATGCAAGGTTTAAGGAGGGCTGCTCGGGACTAAACTTTGATATTCTGGCAAGAGAGCCTTTCTGGGAGATTGGCATGGACTATAATCACGGTACCGGGCACGGTGTGGGCTATGTGCTCAATGTGCATGAGGGACCAAACAGCTTCCACTGGAAGCAGTATCCGGGCAGGACTGCAGAGCGTGTGATAGAAGAGGGCATGGTCACTACAGATGAGCCGGGCATCTATTTAGAGGGCAAATTCGGTATTCGTACAGAGAATGAGCTTATCTGCCGAAAGGGTGAGAAAAATGAGTATGGCCAGTTCATGTATTTTGAGAATCTGACCTATGTGCCTATAGATCTCGATGCGATTGATCCAAATCAGATGACAGACAGGGAAAAAGGATACCTGAATGCTTATCATGCGAGAGTTTATGAGCTTGTTTCACCATTTTTGAATGATGAGGAGGCCCAGTGGCTCAAGAAATATACAAGAGCTATTTAACGTTACTGTTTGCACTGTAGTGTGACCGGCAGCGATTACAACAATATTATAATTGACAGTAAGGAAAGTATCAAAATGAGTGAAAAGCTTGTACTTATAGACGGACACAGTATTTTAAACAGGGCATATCACGGGCTGCCTGATCTGACAAATTCAGAGGGGCTTCACACAAATGCAGTCTATGGATTTTTGAATATCATGTTCAAGATCCTTGACGAGGAAAAGCCTGACTATCTGACGGTGGCATTTGATGTGCATGCGCCGACGTTTCGTCACAGGATGTTTGATGCGTACAAGGGCACGAGAAAGCCTATGGACGAGGAACTCAGGCAGCAGGTGCCTATGATAAAGGAAATGCTTACTGCCATGGGAGTAAAAATCTTGGAAAAGGAAGGCTATGAGGCAGACGATATACTTGGAACGCTATCTGTCAGGGCAGAAAAGGCCGGTATGGATGTCGCCATCATTTCCGGAGACAGAGACCTTTTGCAGCTTGCGACTGACCATGTCATGGTAAGGATTCCAAAGACAAAGAAAACAGGAACCGAGATAGAAAACTACAATACAGCAGATGTTATCGAAAAGTACGGCGTCACTCCAAAGGAGTTTATCGATGTGAAGGCTTTGCAGGGCGATACGTCTGATAATATCCCGGGAGTGCCGGGAATAGGTGAAAAGACGGCAGGCGCACTTATAGCAAAATATCACTGTATAGAGGCAGTACATGAGGACGCTGAGAATGTAAAGCCGCCAAGGGCTTCAAAAAATATAGTGGAGTACTGGGAGCAGGCGGTTATGAGCAAGGAGCTTGCGACAATCATACTTGATGCACCGGTTGAATATGAATTTTCTGATGCAAAGCTTAGTGGAGGAGTGGAGTCACTCTACACTGAGGAAGCCTTTTTACTGTGCAAGAGATACGAATTCAAAAACATGCTGTCACGGTTTAACGTGGAGGCTCCTAAAAACAATGCCGAGGAGCATTTTGTGATAGTAAGGGACTTAAAGACTGCAGAGAGTGTGTTTGAGAAGGCAAAGGACAAGGAGGTCGCTTTTGCGGTAGTACCGGGAGAGTCTTTGGGAAACAGCGAAAGTGATGGACAGCTAAGTCTGTTTTCGGAGCCGGTTTCTAACGATTATCTTGCTGTTTCGATTTGTTTTTCAGAGGAGGACATTTATTTTATCTGTACAGGTGATGAGATTTCAAGCAGCTTCCTCGATGAAAAATTAAATACCCTGGAAGTAAAGTCATGGATATCACCGGATTTAAAGACCAATCTGCACAGATTTAAGAGCAAAGAGATAAAGGCAGATGACAGAGGCAGGTATTTTGACATGATGGTGGCTGCATACCTTATCAATCCGCTTGTCGGGGAGTATCCCTATGATGCGGTTGCAAAGGACTATCTGGGGCTTATGCTCTCATCTAAAAAGGATTATCTGGGGAAGCTTGATTTTACTCAGATGATGAAGGAGGACGAGAAAAAGGCAGTGGACTGTGCCTGCTACGAGGTGTATACTGCCTGGAAATCAAAGCCGGTTCTTTTGCAGAAGCTAAAGGAAATGGATATGCTCACGCTTTATAAAGATATCGAGCTCCCGCTCGTTTTCGTGCTGTATGATATGGAAAATGAGGGTATAAGGGCTGATGGAATAAAGCTTAAGGAGTATGGAGACAAGCTTGCTGTTTCGATAGCTGAGCTTGAAAAGAAAATATACGAGGCAGCAGGTGAGGAGTTTAATATAAATTCGCCAAAGCAGCTTGGAGTCATTCTCTTTGAAAAGCTTGGACTTCCAAATGAAAAGAAGACAAAGACCGGTTATTCTACTGCGGCAGATGTGCTTGAAAAGCTGGCACCGGAGTATCCGATTGTTGCGGATATTCTGGAATACAGACAGCTCACAAAGCTAAAGAGCACATATGCTGACGGACTTTCGGGATATATTGCATCCGATGGCAAAATCCATACTACCTTAAATCAGACAATCACTGCGACAGGCCGTCTTTCAAGCACAGAACCTAATCTGCAGAATATCCCGATAAGGATTGAGCTGGGCAAGCTTATCAGAAAGGTTTTTCTTCCGGAGGATGGAGATTTGTTTGTTGACTCAGACTACTCGCAGATCGAGCTTAGGGTGCTTGCGGCGCTTTCCGGGGATGAAAGGATGATAGAGGCATTTAAGAATGGTCAGGATATCCACAGAAGTACAGCATCCCTTGTGTTTGACACACCGTTTGATGAGGTCACAGACCTTCAAAGACGAAATGCAAAGGCGGTAAATTTTGGTATCGTTTATGGCATCAGCGCGTTTGGTCTGTCTAACGACCTGGGGATTTCAAGGAAAGAGGCACAGGGCTATATAGACAGCTATTTTGTCAAATATCCAAAGATTAAGGAGTTTTTGGATCAGACGGTTTTGGATGCCAAGAAAAACGGCTATACAAAGACTATGTTTGGGCGTATCAGACCGATTCCCGAGCTGAACTCGAGCAATTTCATGCAAAGACAGTTTGGAGAGAGAGTTGCGATGAACTCACCTATTCAGGGTACAGCAGCCGATATCATAAAGATTGCCATGATACGTGTGCATGACAGGCTTCTTGACGAGGGCTTAAAGTCAAGACTTATCCTTCAGGTGCATGATGAGCTTTTAATTGAGACAAAGGAAGCTGAGAAGGATAAAGTGATTAAGCTTCTGGAGAAAGAGATGCGTGGCGCGGTAGATATGAAGGTGTCCATGGAGGTGGGCACCGAGTGCGGCTATGACTGGTATGACGCGCATTGATGACAGAAAAGGAAAAAGTATGATTTTTATAGGAATAACAGGTGGTGTAGGTGCCGGAAAGTCGGCAGTGCTTGACTATCTTAAAAAGCTTAAGGGTGTAAGGGTCATGCTCTCCGATGAGATAGCCCATGAGCTGATGGAGCCGGGAAGCGACTGCTACAACAGATTAAAGAAATTGTTTGCGGAGGAACCGATATGGCTTGAGGATGGGCATTTTGACAGACCGGCACTTGCCAAAGTGATTTTTTCGGATGACGAAAAAAGGGAGCTCTTAAACGAAGTAGTGCATCCTGCAGTAAAGGAATATGTGCTTAATGCGGTTAAAGAGGCAAAAAAAGACGGTCTTTTCATGCTTGTACTTGAAGCGGCACTCCTTATAGAGGAGGGATATGGTGAAATTTGCGACGAGCTGTGGTATATTTATGCAAGTGAAGAGGTCAGAAGGAAAAGACTTAAGTCAACACGAGGCTATTCAGATGAGAAGATAGACAGCATCTTTGCAAGCCAGCTCAAAGAAGATGAGTACAGAAGGCACTGCAGGGAGGTTATCGATAATAACGGAGATATCGAAAACACGATAGCTTCGATAAATAAAGCGCTTAGCAAATACAAGGAGTAGTGGAAATGAACAATGTATTCGGTTTGGATATTGGTACAAGAAATGTTGTAGGAACTGTCGGCTATCAGACTGATGACAAGGAATTTGTGGTTACAGCACAGTATGTGAAGGAGCATGAGACCAGAGCAATGCTTGACGGTCAGATACATGATATAGGCAGGGTGGCAAAAACCATTAAGGAAGTAAAGGACGAGCTTGAAAAACAGACAGGACAGCCACTTGAAGAGGTGTGTATAGCAGCCGCAGGACGAGTATTAAAGACTGTTACGACGCATGTGGAGTATGAGTATGCGCAGGAGTCTGTGGTGACCGGCGAGGATGTCCATACGCTTGACCTGCTTGGCATAGAAAAAGCACAGGAGGCACTCAAGGAGGTTAACGATACAAGCTATAAGTTTTACTGCGTGGGATATTCTACAGTCAAATTCTTTTTGAATGATGAGGTGTTTATCAGCCTTGAGGGTCATAAGGCAAACAAAATAGGCGAGGATATCATAGTTACATTTCTGCCGGAGGATGTGGTAGACGGACTGTATGCGGCAGTGGGACAGGCCGGGCTTAGTGTAGCCAATATGACATTGGAGCCTATCGCCGCTATCAATGTGGCAATTCCGGAGAACTATCGTATGCTTAATATCGCACTTGTCGATGTGGGAGCCGGAACGAGTGATATCTCAATCACAAAAGACGGAAGTATCATAGCCTATGGCATGATACCGCATGCAGGAGATGAGCTGACAGAAGTTATTGTGCAGCATTTCCTCGTGGATTTCAATATGGCGGAGAGCATCAAGCTTCAGTCTACGACAAGTGATACGGTTACATACAAGGATATCATGAGCATCGAGCACACAATTCCTGCAAAGGATGTCTGGGATGTGGCAGCACCTGTTGTTGATAATATTGCACAAGAGGTATCGGCTAAAATCAGAGAGCTAAACGGTGACAAAACAGTGAGTGCCTGCTTTGTAGTCGGAGGCGGGGGCAAGATACACGGCTTCACGGAAAAGCTTGCGGAAGACCTTGACTTGCCGGAGGAAAGAGTCGCTCTAAGAGGTGAGGAAGTGCTTGGCGATGTGACCTTTGAGCAGGAGGATATCACGAAGGATCCGCTTCTTGTCACTCCAATTGGTATATGCCTGAATTATTATGACCAGAGAAATAATTTTATCATGGTCAGATTCAACGGTGAGAGAATAAAGCTCTATGACAATAACAGGCTTACAATAGTCGATGCGGCGCTTCAGGCGGGATTTCCAAACGATGAGCTGTTTCCAAAGCGCGGCACCCCGATAAACTTTACGGTAAACGGGGTGGCAAGACTTGTAAGAGGCGAAGCCGGAGAGGGCGCAGTGGTGACCATGAACGGAAAGCCTGCAAGCATCAATACACCGCTTGAGCCAAACAGTGAGATAATCATAGAGCCGTCCACAGCAGGAGAGGCAGCAGAGTATAAGATATCGCAGCTTGATGAGTACAATCATTCTGTCATTACTTTTATCATAAACGGCAGAAGGGTTTCATGTCCTAGGTTTGTCCAGGTAAACGGAGAGCTTGAGCCGGAGGATTACAGCATCAGGGAAAATGATGTGATTGAGACAAGAAATTACTATACAGTGCGCCAGATTGCGCAGTTTATGGACCTCGTTATTGACACAGACCAGATGATATTTGTAAACAATGAAGAGGCTGATCTCGACACTCTCGTATATGAAAATTTCTCTGTTGAGTGGAAAACAGATGAATATGGTGTTGCAAGAATCGACAATAACAATTATAATGACACACAAGAGTCTGACAACACAGTAGCCAGAACCTCAGAGCAGATGATGAATCAGGTGCTCGATGAGCTGCATGATGATTTTGCTAAAGAAGCTGAAGCATCTGCTGTGCCGGAAAACGAACTGTCGGAAAATGAATTGCCAAAAAATGATATACAGGAAGAAATACAGGAAGAAGACTCATCAGAAAATACAATTACAGTAATTGTAAACGGTGAGCCTGTGGAGCTGTCCGGCAAGGATACATATATATTTGTCGATATATTTACCCATATCTCATTTGATTTACAGGCAGGAAAGGGCAGGGCAATAGCCACTGTAATAAATGGCAGAGATGCCCAATTTTCCGAGGAGCTTCATGAGGGAGACCAAATAGAATTATACTGGAAAGAGAATTAACATGTTAGAATTATGCAGCATTGCCAGCGGCAGCAGTGGAAACTGTATATGTGTGGGCACAGATGATTGTCATGTGCTCATAGACGCAGGCATCAGCGGTAAGAAAATAGAAAACGGACTGAATGAATTTGATATGACGGCCATAGATATGCAGGGGATTCTCGTGACACATGAGCATATAGACCATATCGCAGGGCTTGGTGTCATGGCAAGACGTTATCATATTCCGATTTATGCCACAAAGGCCACAATCGGTGCCATAAAATGCATAAAATCCGTTGGAAATATAGATGATGAGCTGTTTCATCCTATTGAGGCAGGCGTCGATTTTACAATAGGCGATATAGAGTTTGAGCCGCTTCACATATCACACGATGCAGCTGATCCTGTCGCGTACAGATTTAAAAACGAAAATCATGCGATGGCGGTCGTGACAGACCTTGGCACGTATGATGATGCACTGGTTTCAAAGCTTCAGAACCTGGATGGGCTGCTGCTTGAAGCCAATCATGATATAAATATGCTCCAGACTGGGGCATATCCTTATCCGCTCAAGCGCAGGATCATGGGTGACAGCGGACATTTGTCGAATGAGAGAAGCGGGCAGTTGTTATGCGAGCTTCTTCATGATAAATTTGGCTCAGTAATACTGGGACACCTTAGTAAAGAAAACAACTACGAAAAGCTGGCGTATGAAGCTGTCAGGCTTGAGGTCACAATGGGAGACAATCCATATAAGGCAAGTGATTTCCCTATGTATGTGGCCAAGAGAGACAGGGCATCAGACCGCATAGCCGTAGAATAAGAGAACAGGAGAATAAGTTGTTATGGATAACACAAAGAACAAAGTAATCATCACAGTTGTCGGAAAAGACACAGTAGGAATCATCGCAAAGGTATGTACATATCTGTCAGAGGGCAGTGTAAACGTGCTTGATATCTCACAGACTATCGTTTCAGGTTATTTCAACATGATGATGATTGTGGATATGGCAAATGCTACAGCTTCATTTGCAGAGATTTCTGACCAGCTTGATGCACTTGGAGAAGAAATTGGTGTAACAATAAAGTGTCAGAAGGAAGAAATCTTTGAGATGATGCATCGAATCTAGTTTAGCATAAAAATGTCATACACAGTTAAAGGAGAACATTAAAATGATTAATATTGGTGAAGTAATTGAGACCAATGACATGGTGGAGAAGGAAAATCTTGACGTGCGTACAATCACACTCGGTATCAGCCTGCTCGACTGTATAGACTCAGACCTTGCAAAGGTAAATGAGAATATCTACAACAAGATTACAACACTTGCAAAGGATCTTGTAGCAACAGGAAAAGAGATAGAGAACAACTACTGTATCCCTATCGTAAACAAACGTATTTCAGTTACACCTATCGCCCTTGTCGGCGGTGCGGCCTGCAAGAGCTCAGAGGATTTTGTTACCATAGCAAAGACACTCGACAAGGCGGCAAAAGAGGTGGGAGTCAACTTCATCGGTGGATACTCAGCACTTGTGTCAAAGGGAATGACAAAGGCGGATGAGCTTTTAATCAAATCAATTCCTCAGGCAATGCTTGAGACAGATCTCGTATGCAGCTCTGTAAATGTCGGCTCTACAAAGACCGGAATCAACATGGATGCAGTAAAGCTGATTGGTGAGATGATAAAGGAGACAGCAGAGGTGACAAAGCACCTTCCTGTATCAGGCTGTGCCAAGTTTGTAGTATTCTGTAACGCTCCTGATGACAATCCGTTTATGGCAGGAGCATTCCATGGTGTGACAGAGGCAGATGCCATCATCAATGTAGGTGTCAGCGGACCAGGAGTTGTAAAGACTGCTCTTGAAAAGGTAAGAGGCGAGAACTTTGAGGTGCTCTGTGAGACAATCAAGAAGACAGCCTTCAAGGTTACACGAGTAGGACAGCTTGTGGCAAAGGAGGCTTCAAAGAAGCTTGGAGTGCCATTTGGAATCATAGACCTCTCACTTGCACCTACACCGGCTATCGGAGACTCTGTAGCCGATATTCTCTGCGAGATAGGCTTAGAGAGAGCCGGAGCTCCGGGAACAACAGCAGCACTTGCACTCTTAAACGATCAGGTGAAAAAGGGCGGCATCATGGCATCCTCATATGTAGGCGGACTCTCAGGTGCTTTTATCCCGGTATCAGAGGATCAGGGAATGATAGATGCTGTAAATGATGGTGCGCTCACCCTCGAAAAGCTTGAGGCTATGACCTGTGTGTGCTCAGTGGGACTTGACATGATTGCAATCCCGGGCGATACAAAGGCCACCACAATTTCAGGAATTATCGCAGATGAGATGGCTATCGGTATGATAAACCAGAAGACAACAGCCTGCAGACTGCTTCCGGCAATAGGAAAGGATGTAGGTGATGTGGTAGAAATCGGAGGACTCCTTGGAACTGCACCGGTTATGCCGGTAAACAGATTCTCTTGTGATGCATTTGTAAACCGTGGAGGAAGAATCCCGGCACCTATTCACAGCTTTAAAAATTAGTAAATAATGGCATTGTTTACAAGCATGTACTTATAAGAATAACTTATAAGTACATGCTTATTTTAAAGTGGTACTTGACAATGACAAAAATACATGCTTAAATAAAGACAGTTATATGACTGACGGAAGTGGATAACCACATGGAGTATAACAGTTGATTGCCGACCGTCTGGGCGCACATTTATATAAGTTTCCTGCAGAGCTTTATATTTTTATGTGTGTTCAGACGGTCTTTTTGTTCCGGCAGGCCCGAGTAATTTGGGGATGCAGACCACATTATCAGAAAACATGGAGGATGACATGGAAAGAGTATCATTAGCAAAGGAATTATCAAGCACAACATACCCTGGCAGAGGTATCGTAATAGGCCGCACAAAGGATGGTAAGAAGGCTGTAACAGCATACTTTATCATGGGCAGAAGCGAAAACAGCCGCAACAGAGTATTTGTAGAGGATGGCGAGGGCATCAGAACACAGGCATTTGACCCTTCAAAGCTTGAGGATCCAAGTCTTATCATTTACGCACCTGTAAGAGTGCTTGGCAACAAGACAATTGTCACAAACGGTGACCAGACAGATACTATCTATGAGCTGATGGACAAGCAGCAGACATTTGAGCAGGCCTTAAGGACAAGAGAGTTTGAGCCTGACGCTCCTAACTATACACCAAGAATTTCAGGAATTATGCATATTGACAATGGCGAGTTCAACTACGCTATGTCAATTTTAAAGAGCAACAACGGAAATCCCGATGCATGCAACAGATATACATTTGCATACTCAGCACCGGTTGCGGGAGAGGGACATTTCATCCATACATATATGGGTGATGGAAATCCACTGCCAAGCTTTGAGGGTGAGCCTACATGGGTAGACATCGAGGGAGATATCGATGAGTTTACAGATATGGTATGGGAGAACCTTAATGAGGACAATAAGGTATCACTTTTTGTCAGATATATTGATATCGCAACAGGCGAGTATGAGAGCAGAATCGTAAACAAAAACAAATAAAACACTATATAAACGGTCAAATATACAAGATAAGCAGATAAAAACAGGAGAACAGAAAAATGCAGGAATACGAATTAAAATACGGATGTAACCCAAATCAGAAACCAGCCAGAATATTTATGAAGGAGGGAGAACTTCCTATAAAGGTGCTTAACGGCAGAGCCGGATATATCAACTTCCTTGATGCTTTCAACGGATGGCAGCTTGTAAGAGAGCTTAAGAAGGCAACAGGTCTTCCGGCTGCAACATCCTTCAAGCATGTTTCACCTGCAGGTGCAGCAGTAGGACAGCCTCTTTCTGATGTGGAGAAAAAGATTTACTGGGTTGATGACATGGATATTGAGTTTACACCACTTGCAAATGCATACATCAGAGCAAGAGGAGCTGACAGAATGTCATCATTTGGTGATTTTATTTCACTTTCAGATGTATGTGACAAGAGCACTGCACTTGTAATCAAGAGAGAGGTATCAGACGGTGTTATAGCTCCGGGCTACACAGACGAGGCTCTTGAGATTTTAAAGGCTAAGAAAAAAGGCAATTACTGTGTTATAGAGATTGACCCGTCATATGAGCCGGCACCTATCGAGAGAAAGGATGTATTTGGCATCACATTTGAGCAGGGCAGAAATGAGCTTCATATTGATGATGATTTCTTCTCAAATATTGTGACTGAAAATAAGGAGCTCACAGAGCAGGCTAAGATCGATCTGGCAATCTCAATGATTACTTTAAAGTATACACAGTCCAACTCTGTATGCTATGTAAAGGGCGGCCAGGCAATCGGTATCGGAGCAGGCCAGCAGTCTCGTATCCACTGTACAAGACTTGCAGGCTCAAAGGCAGACAACTGGTGGCTTCGTCAGTCTCCACAGGTGCTTGGACTTCAGTTCGTGGATGGTATCAGACGTGCAGACCGCGACAATACTATTGACCTTTATATCGGTGAGGATTATATGGATGTGCTTGCAGAGGGCGAGTGGCAGAAGTTCTTCAAGGTAAAGCCGGACGTATTTACAGCAGAGGAGAAGAGGGCTTGGCTTGACAGGAATACAGATGTAGCACTTGGCTCTGATGCATTCTTCCCATTTGGTGACAACATTGAGCGTGCGCACAAGAGTGGTGTGAAGTATGTAGCCCAGCCGGGTGGATCTGTGAGAGATGACCATGTTATTGATACATGTAATAAGTATGGTATGGTAATGAGCTTTACAGGAATCAGACTTTTCCATCACTAATCACAAGGTATAGCGGTTATTAATCTGAATTGAAGCACAATAAGTAATTCAATTATAAGGGACTTCATGATATAATTACAGTATACATTTTACACAGTAGTTAATCATGGAGTCTTTTTATGTCATTACAGTTTATCACAGGTAATTCAGGAAACGGAAAAACAAAATATCTCTTTAACAGGATAGTGAAAGAGGCAAAGGCAAACCCAAGGGACAATTATCTTGTAATAGTGCCTGAGCAGTTTACGATGCAGACGCAGAGACAGCTTGTAGATTTGTCGGAGAATAAAGCTATCATGAATATAGATGTGCTAAGCTTTAAGCGCTTAGCCTACAGAGTGTTTGATGAGCTAGGAATCACAAATCTTACGGTGCTTGAGGAGACGGGTAAGAACCTTGTGCTCAGAAAGCTTGCGGCACAGGAGGCGGATAAGCTTGGCGTAATAGGCAGAAACTTAAACCGCATCGGCTATATAAGCGAGGTAAAGTCACTGCTTTCAGAGCTTGTGCAGTATAATATATCGCCTGAGGAGCTGGGAAGATATATTGATTCCGGCAGTCTGTCGGATACGCTTTCCGGCAAGCTTAAGGATGTGCTTGTGCTCTACGAAGCATTTGAGAAGTTCATGCAGGATAAATATATCACTGCAGAGGAAATACTTAATGTGCTTTGCAATGTGGCAGATGAGTCTGCCATTCTTAGAAATTCAGTCATTGCATTTGATGAATTTACTGGATTTACACCTATACAGAACCAGCTCATCAAAAAGCTCTTTGTTATTTCAAAGAAAATATATGTAACGCTCACAATAGACTGTCGTGAGGATATCTTTAAGAGCAGAGGCATGCAGGAGCTGTTTGACATGCCAAAAAGGACAGTGAAATCACTCACCGAAATGGCAGCGTTTTATGGCATAGAGGTCGAGGAACCCATTATCCTTGATAAAAACTACAGGCTTGCAGAAAACGAAGAGCTAAGCTTTATGGAACAGCAGCTTTTCAGAAAACGAAGACACTCCTTTGAAAAAGCACCAAAGCACATTCATATAGACTGTCTGCGTGACCCGAAGCAGGAGCTGACAAAGATAGCCAGAAGAATTAATGAGCTTGTAAGGAATGAAAACCTGCGTTACCGCGATATTGCTATAGTCACAGGAGATGTGAATATATATGCAGGTTATGTGCGTGAAATATTTGACAAATACAATATTCCTTACTTTATTGATGCCACACAGGAGATACTTTTCCATCCGTTTATTGAGTTTATCAGGTCAATTCCTGATATTGCGGCACAAAATTTCTCGGCAGATGCGGTGTTCAGATTTTTGCGGTGCGGCTTTACGGAGCTTTCGGACAGTGAAATAGATGTACTTGAAAACTATGTGCTCGCCTGTGGTGTTAGAGGAAAAAGCGCGTGGGACAAAAAGTGGGTCAGACTGCCGAAGCATAAGGCGTGCTATGATCTTGAGCTTTTAAACCAAAGCAGGGAGTATATAATGGAGCTGCTAAAGCCGGTATATCAGGTGTTTTCCGATAAAAAGTCAACGGTAAAGGACTATGTGCTCGCTATATATAAGCTGATAGTTTTGCTTGATATACCTGATAAGCTTGCAAAAAAGGAGCAGGCACTGCTTGATGCAGGGGACCAGACCGCATCAAAGGAATATGGACAGATATACAAAATAGTCATGCAGCTCTTTGAAAAATATGTGGCGGTGTTGGGCGATGAATGCATGGATGCAGAGGAATTTACACAGATACTGGATGCAGGACTGGATGCGGCAGATGTAGCAGTCATACCACCGGGATATGACACAGTGACCATCGGAGATATTGAGAGAACGCGTCTGACCAACATAAAGGTCATGTTTTTTGCAGGCGTAAACGATGGGATTGTGCCAAAGGCAGCAGGAAGGGGCGGCATCATATCACAGTATGAAAGAGAGGCTCTTAAGGAGCTGGATATAGAGCTTGCGCCCGGGGCAAGGGAGCAGGCATTTATACAGAGGTTTTATCTGTATCTGAACATGACAAAGCCATCCAGGGAACTTTATATCAGCTATACGAGGCTTGACAGTGAAAAAAAGGCTGCCCAGCCATCGTATCTCATAGGTATATTAAAGGGGATGTTTCCGGAGCTTGTCGTGACTGAGACAGAGGATGTGGAGCAGCTTGCAGACCTTTCGAGCATAAGAAGCGCCATGGACTATCTGCTGTCAAATGAGGTGGATGACAGCTGGTGCGAGATTGCAGCAGCTGTGATGCTCTATGACGCATCAGTCAGTGATGCAGGGGACGGTAATGAAGTAGACGATAAAGAATTTACTCAAAAAAATTCCGTGGAGAGGCTCATAAATGCAAGGTTTGAGCATTATTCAAAGGATCCGATTAGCCGAAATGTGGCAAGAAGCATATACGGCAGACACATGGAGGGCAGTATCACGCGCTTTGAGCAGTTTGCCAGGTGTGCATATGCGCATTTTTTAAATTATGGATTGAGGCTTACAGAGCGTGAGGAGAGCGGCTTTACATCCCTTGATATGGGTAACATATACCATGAAGCACTGGAAAGATACAGTAAGAAGCTTGATAGGGAGAGTACGGACTGGTTTAGCGTGACTGATGCAAAAAGAGATGAGCTTGCGATGGAAGCAATAAATGAGGTGATTGATGAGTATGCAGGCTTTGGCATATTTGATACAGCGGAAAGCCAACATTCGATATCACATATGAAGGCGGTCTTTAAGCAGACAGTATGGGCACTCACAACCCAGATACGAAGAGGCAGCTTTGTGCCTGAGAGGTTTGAGTTTTCCTTTTACGAGAGCCTTGATATGGCAAATGATGTGACGGTTGATATAAAGGGACGCGTGGACAGGACTGACACATACACGGATGAGGGCAGGCTTTTTGTGAAGGTACTGGATTACAAGTCGGGAAATACAGTTTTTGACCTGGTGAAGCTGTACTATGGCACGCAGCTTCAGCTTGCAGTGTACATGGACGCTGTCATGGAACAAAAGAAAGAGGCACTAAAGCAGGTAAGTGTGGAGCCGGGAGGCATGCTGTACTATCACATCGATGATCCTGTAATTGATTTAAAGGATGTGAATCCTGGCACGGAGCTTTCTGAGGAAGAAATAAATCAGATGATATTAAAGAAGCTTAAGCCTGATGGGCTTATCAACTCGGATGAAAAAGCATACAGGGGCATGGACAGGGACTTTGAGAAAAGCTCTGACGTAATCCCTGTCACCTTAAAAAAAGATCAGACACCGGCTGCAGGCTCAAAGGTGGCCAGTGCCGAAGAGTTTGACGTAATAACAAGGTTTGCCAGAGAGAAGCTTCGGGAGATAGGAAGAGAAATATACGATGGAAATGTCGCAGTCAATCCTATCAAGAACAAGAAAATAGACAGCTGCGCATATTGCGATTTTCAGGCCATATGCAGATATGATTCAAGGATACCGGGCTTTAGCGAAAGAAGCTTTAACGGTGACAATAAGGAAGATGTGCTTGATAAAATGCGTACTCAGATTGCAGCAGCAGAGCAAAAAGCAGTCTATGGAGATAATAATATAAAGCCATAATCGGGAGACATAATATGGATGTTAAATGGACCAGTGAACAGCAGAAGGTTATAGATTTAAGAGACAGGGATATACTTGTCTCGGCGGCAGCGGGCTCAGGAAAGACGGCTGTACTCGTTGAGCGTATAGTAAACAGAATATGTGTAGATAATCCGCCTGTGGATATCGACAGGATGCTTGTGGTGACGTTTACCAAGGCTGCAGCTGCTGAGATGAGGGAGCGTGTCAGCCGTGCGATAGACAGCTTGAAGGAGCAAAAGCCGGACGATGAGAACCTGCAGAGGCAGTCGACACTGGTTCACAATGCGCTCATCACTACAATCGATTCGTTTTGTCTGTTTGTGGTGCAGAATAATTTCGCACAGCTTAATCTGGATCCTGATTTCAGAATCGGTGACCAGGCAGAGCTTAAGCTTATGCTAAAGGATGCTTTGGCACAGGTATTTGAGGACAATTATGCAAGAGAAGACAACGAGGAGTTTATCAACCTTATAGATACCTACAGCAAGGGGAGAAATGACTCTGCCGTCAGGCAGATGGTGGAGGATATCTACTATAAGGCGGGCAGCTCATCATGGCCGAGAAAGTGGATGAACAGTCTCCTAAGGCTCTATGATATAAAGTCAGCTAAACAGCTTGAGGACTCAGAAATCATTAAGGAGATAGTGGATTACAGCAGGGTGCTTTTGGAGGAGGCTGTTCAGGAGCTTACAATGGCGAAAGACCTGGCAGCAGCTACACCTGGGCTTGAAAAGTATGCGCTTACACTTTCAGAGGATATAGCACTGTTTGATGGAATGGCTGATGTGACAGGCTATGTCGGCATGCAGGAGTTCTTAAACAAAATATCCTTTGGCAGAATTGCTGTCATCAGGAAATTTGACGGAGATGAGAAGAAAAAGGAGCGCGTGAAAAGCATGCGCGATGCTGCCAAGAAGACGGTAGACGGAATAAAGCAGAAATACTTTGGCATGTCAACCAAGCTCATGTATGAGCAGCTGGAGCGTCAAAGACCATTTGTTAAAGAGCTGATAAGGCTCTCACTCGAGTTTTATGATGCGATGGAGAATGTAAAAACAAGAAAAAGAGTATTTGATTTTTCTGATATAGAGCACTTTGCGCTTCGTATACTGGTGGATGAACAGACACTGGAGCCCACAGAGACAGCGCGTGAGTTTTCAAAACATTTTGAGGAAATCATGATTGACGAGTATCAGGACTCAAACCAGGTGCAGGAGGATATACTTACCGCTATTTCAAGAGAGCACCAGGGAGTAGGCAACATGTTTATGGTGGGCGATGTAAAGCAGAGCATATACAGGTTTCGAATGGCGCGCCCGGAGCTGTTTATGGAAAAATACAACACATATACATCAGATGACAGTGCACACCAGAGAATAGACCTGCATAAAAATTTCAGAAGCAGGAATGAGGTGTTAGACTTTACTAACGACATATTCTACAAAATCATGGCAGCAGATTTGGGCAATGTGCAGTATGATGACGATGCGGCACTGTATCCCGGTGCAAGCTATCCAGAGAAGACGATGCGTCCTGAGCTTTTGCTTGTTGATTACAAGGACGAGGAGCTGTCTGAAATTATAGAGGATGAGGATGGAGATAAGGTGCAGATAGAGGCTCTTTTGATTGCAAACCGTATCAGGAGTCTGATGGAAAACGGCATGGTGACTGATAAAAAGACAGGGCAGCTAAGAGCCGTGCAGTACAGGGATATAGTGATACTTTCGAGAAGTGTTGCAACCTGGGGCAATACAGTGGCAGCAGTATTAAAGGACTGTGATATTCCGGCGCATGTAGAGTCGAATACAGGCTACTTCTCATCGTATGAGATACAGGTGATTCTGTCAATGCTTCGCATACTCGACAATCCGCTGCAGGATATTCCGATGGCAGCAGTGCTTGCTTCGCCTATCGTGGGCATGGATGATGAGGAGCTGGCACAGATTAGGTCTGCCTTTAAGGGCGTAAGCTTTGCACAGGCTGCACTTAGCGCCATGGCAGGTGAGAATGGCTATGAGGACGAGAAGCTTAAAGCCTTCGCTTTGGTATTTGAGAGACTAAGAGGTGCTGTTGCTGATACGCCAATCCATGAGCTTTTGTACATGATGCTTGATGAGACTGGCTTTTACAGGTATGCATCGGCCATGCCGGCAGGAAAACGGCGCAGACAGAATATAGATATGCTGATTGAGATGGCCGCAGCCTATGAAAAGACCAGCTACAAGGGACTGTTTCACTTTGTCAGGTACATAGATATACAGCAGAAATACGAGATAGACTACGGAGAGGCCGATACCGCAGGCGAGAATGACGATGTGGTGCGCATTATGACAATCCATAAGAGCAAGGGTCTTGAGTTTCCTGTAGTGTTTGTTTCCGGGCTTGGCAAGGGCTTTAACACGCAGGACACAAAATCAGACCTGGTGATACATGAAAAGCTGGGTCTTGGCCTTGTGGAAAAAACAAAAAGCCCAAGGACAAAGCGACCATCACTAATCAGAAATGAGATAGAAAGCCGCATTAAAAGGGAAAATCTGGGAGAGGAGCTGCGTGTGCTTTATGTAGCGCTCACCAGGGCAAAGGAAAAGATAATCATGACAGGGGGACTTTCAAATGCCCAAAAATCCTTTGAGAGGTATAGGGGCAATGTAAATGCGAACCAGCCAATAAGCTTCGGACAAAGGGAGGGCGCAGGGTGTTACCTGGACTGGATTATACCGGCCATGCTGTCATACCCGGATAAGTATACGGTATCCACAGTCGATGCAGCAGAGTTTGCTGCACGAACTGCGATGGATATGGCGGCAAACGATATATCGAAAATGCAGCTTGTTAAGCAGATAAGTAAAGCGGATGAAACAAAAGTCAAAAAGCTCGCAGAGGGCTTTGATTTTGAGTATGCATATGCTTCTGATATAACTAAAAAAAGCAAATACTCGGTTTCAGAGCTGAAACATGACTCTATGGTTGAAAAGTACGACAGCACAGAAAGGGAAGCAGAGCGGCCTAAGTTCCTTTTGGAGGAGAAGGAGACGTATGTGCCGGACTTTGCGAGGGATGATGAGGCAGGCGGTGCTTCTAATGAAAGCAAAGAGCCTAAAAATGCAGCAGGTGTGAATCAGGGAGCGCTGCGAGGAACTGCAGTGCACCGTGTCATGGAGTGTCTGGATTTCAAGAGTCTGTGTGATATAGATACAAAAGACCATGTGGCAGTCAGTGCTTTTGTGAAGAAAAGCATGGATGAAATGCTAAAAAAGGGGCTTATCACAGATGACATGTACAGGCTGACCAGACCAAAGCTTATAGAGCAGTTTGTATCATCAGATGTGGCAGCGCGTATGGCACAGGCGGATAAGAGGGGCGATTTGTTTAAAGAGAAGCCTTTTGTGATGGACTATGAGGGAGCGCTGGTTCAGGGAATTATTGATGTATTCTGGCTGGAAAATGATAAAATAGTGCTGCTTGATTATAAGACAGACAGGGTAAATGCTGCTAAAGAGCTTATCGACAGATACAGCACACAGCTAAAACTGTATGCTGATGCACTTGGGAGAATTTTTTCTACAGATGGTCAAAGCATACAGGCGGATGAGATGCTCATATATTCATTCCGTTTACAGCAGACAATTGTTACCTGTCGTGAATATAAAAAATAGTGGCAAGTCACAGCAATCTATTATATAATGTCTAACAGGCGGTACAAAAATACAATATATCAATATATCAGACATAATTGCTGTATGAACAGCTGTATATAAAGCCAAAGAAAAGAGATAATTTACATGGAGGAATACAATATGTACGAATACGATGACGAGGTTTTAGACACATTTTTAAAGAAACAGACACAGCTTTTTAGTGAGGAGGTCGCAGATACTCCGGAGGCTGCAGAGGAATTTTTAGAGGACTGCATGGCTGTGGTATGTAAGAATATAAAAGAAGTAAGAGATTACTTTGATGAGGCAGGATCAGATATTTCGGGCATGTCAGATGATGAGCTTATGGACCAGAGTGAGGTCTTTGCCATTGCGGACGGCAGATTCCTTGTTGTGGAAGGATAGCAGGTATGAAGTATTTTAAGAAAACGATGTGTATGCTGCTTGCATCAGCGACACTTCTCACCGGCTGCAGTATTGGCGGCAAGGAGATAGTGCTTGATATAAATACCACGAACAGCCATATAGTTTTTTCCGTGGACAATATGAAGTGCGATAAGACGGAGGCACTCATATATTTAGCCAATTACAAAAATCTGTACGGCACAATGTATGATGTAAACCTGCTTGAGACAGATGATGCATCGAACGTGGAAAAATATATAAGGGATGTCACTGTTGATGAGCTGACGCGCATATACTGCATGGTTTCAATTGCACAGCAGAAGAAGATTACACTTACGGACAAGGAGAAGAGTAGTGTGTCAAAGGCTGCAAAGGAATACTATGACTCATTAAACGAAGCTGAAAAGAAATTCACAAAGGCTGATTTATCAGACATTGAGAGCGCATACGAGCATTATGCGATTGCGCAAAAGCTGTATAATTCTCTATCGAAGGGCGTTGATACAGAGGTGAGTGATGAGGATGCAAGAGTTATCCATATACAGAAAATCTTTGTAAAGAGCAAGGAGAGCGCAGACGCTGTGAGCCAGAAGCTCTCGTCAAAGGAAGATTTTGCAGCAGTTGCATCAGGCAGCAGTGAGGACAGCCAGACAGAGCTGTATGCTGCAAAGGGCACTCTGCCACAGGAGGTTGAGGCTGTAGCATTTGAGCTTGGCGATGGAGAGACATCTGATATGATAAGCACAGATGACGGCTACTATTTCATCAAGTGTATATCCAAGCTGGACCGGGAAAAAACAGAGCAGAACAAGGTTACTATACTGCAAAAGCGGCAGCAGGAGCAGTTTAATGATGACTACGAGCACTTTGTAAAAAAAGCAGGGTTTAGTTTAAACAGTGACCTGTGGGATTCAATCAGTATAAAGGATGAAAAGGATGTGAAAACAAGCTCCTTTTTTACTGTGTACAATAAATACTTTCAAGCCGACAATTGAACAGGCAGATAATAATTAATAATAGACAGGAGCATATAATATGGACTGGGAATTTGACATCCTGTATGCAATTCAGAGCATCAGAACACCGTTTTTAGACAAGCTAATGGCGTTTTTATCCACCCTCGGAAATGCAGGCGCATTGTGGATTGTGATAGGTGTAGTGCTTTGTATTTCAAAAAAATACCGCCGTGGAGGCATGCAGATGCTTTCGGCAGAGCTTTTGAGCTTTATAGTGGGCAATCTGATAATAAAAAATATGGTCGACAGATTGAGACCATGTCAGATAGATGAGACAGTCAGTCTTATTGTAAAGATACCGTTTGACTCATCATTTCCTTCGGGACACACGTTAAACGGCATAACAGCGGCAGTGACACTTATGTTTATAGACAAAAGAATGGGAATACCGGCGATTGTACTTGCGGTACTTATAGCGTTTTCGCGTATGTACAACTTCATGCATTTCCCAACAGATATCCTGGCAGGAGCAGTGCTTGGAGTGGTATCGGCAGTGTTTGTGAACTTTTTGTTTAAGAGAGCCGATAATTAATAAAAAGCTGTACACATACAGGTCTATGAAACCTGCATAGTGTACAGTTTTTTTATGTGATGTTAACAGTAAAATTACTTTGTTAGATTACTTTGTGAGAAGAAGCATGATATCATTACTTCTCTTTACAAATTTAGTCATCTGGTCAACTGAAAGCGGCTGATTAGAAAGCATTGCAAGGTCGTAAAGCTGCTCAGCAAACATTGGAACGTGCTCGGAATCCTTATTGTCTAAGATGTACTTTACAAGCTCGTTGTTGGCATTTAATGTGAGTGTCTGGTCAGCGGCAAACATGCTTGGATCCATTCCACCCATGCCTCCGGCTGCGTACATCTTCATCATATCCTGCATACGTCTGCCCTGCTCTGAGAGTGTAAGCACAGATGCTACATCTGCATTCTTAAGGTTTTCTACCTTTACAGTGAGCTTGTCGTTGTTCAAAGCCTTCTTGAATACCTCTGAGAGAGTAGTGGTTGCCTCTGTGAGGTCTGCACCGGATTCATCCTTGAGAGACTCTGTGAGGTCTGCATCTATTCTCATGAACTTGTAGTGGTCATTTCTCTGCTCAAGCTGTGTGATGAATGAGGTATCGATATTGTGGTCAAGGATAACAGCGTTCATGCCCTGCTCCTTGAACAGCTTGATGTACTGACCCTGCTGTACTACATCTGTGACATAGTAAACTGTATTTTTCTCAGGCTCCTTGTTTTCATCAGAGGCATTTGTATCAGCATTGTCAGCTTTCTTTGCATCATCAGAAGCATCGGCACTTTCTGCATCTGTTTTTTCATCCTCCGCAACAGGTGCGAGCAGCTCCGGAAGAGTCTGATACTTATCATTGATGTCCTTGAAAAGAATATAGTCGTTTATCTTGTCGCAAAACTTCTCGTCCTTTAAGCAGCCAAACTTGATGAATGGGCTTATGTCATCCCAGTATTTCTCATAGGCTTCCTTATCTGTCTTGCACATACCGATGAGCTTGTCAGCTACTTTCTTGGTGATGTACTCAGAAATCTTCTTTACGAAGCCATCATTCTGGAGAGCAGAACGTGATACGTTAAGCGGTAAATCAGGACAATCGATAACACCCTTAAGGAGCATCAAAAACTCAGGAATGACCTCTTTGATATTGTCTGCGATAAATACCTGGTTGTTGTAAAGCTTAATAGTTCCCTCAATTGAGTCGTACTCTGTGTTGATCTTAGGGAAGTAGAGGATACCCTTTAAGTTGAAAGGATAGTCCATATTCAGGTGAATCCAGAAAAGAGGTTCCTTGTAGTCTAAGAATACCTTTCTGTAAAACTCCTTGTATTCCTCGTCGGTACACTCATTCGGGCTCTTGGTCCAGAGTGGGGTTGTATCATTGAGCGGAACAGGGCGCTTAACGATTTTGAGTTTATCCTTTGCAGGAGATACCTCTACCTGCTCCTTCTCGCCCTTGTCATTTTCTTTTTCCTCGTACTTGGCGTCCTCATGGATTTCCTCGATGACAGTGTCAGTGTCACGCTTGTCAGCCTTGTCTATTGTCTCGTACTCCTCAGGAGCATTTTCCTTTGCAAGGTAAATCTCTGTAGGCATGAAAGAACAGTACTTTTCGATAACCTCACGTGCGCGGTACTCGTTTGCGAACTCAAGACAGTCGTCGTTTAAGTAGAGAGTAATCTCTGTTCCGACATCGTCCATGTCGCCATCCTCCATGTTGTACTCTGTGCCACCATCACATGACCAGTGTACAGGTGTAGAGCCCTCTTTATAAGAGAGAGTATCGATTGTTACCTCGTCAGCTACCATGAATGCTGAGTAGAAGCCGAGACCAAAATGACCGATAATCTGGTCATCATTTGACTTATCCTTATATTTCTCGATGAAGTCTGTAGCGCCTGAAAATGCGATACGGCTTATGTATTCCTCAACCTCATCGGCTGTCATACCAAGACCATTATCTATAATCTTTATTGTCTTTTCGTCAGGGTTTACAAGCACCTGAATCTTGCCCTTGTAGTCTGCAGGAAGGGAATACTCACCCATCATGTCAAGCTTTTTGAGCTTGGTGATGGCATCGCAGCCGTTTGAGATGAGCTCACGATAGAAGATATCGTGGTCTGAATATAACCATTTCTTTATAATAGGGAACAGGTTGTCGCTGTCAATTGAAAGATTGCCGTGTTTTTCTGTCATTTTTACACACTCCTTGTTTTTATTTACATTTACGCCGCGGCTATGGGCTGTGAGGTTGCGGTGTAGCAGCAAATAATTCCTCAGAGAAAATATGAAGTCAGCCACAGGATTTTGTATGGATAGTTTGTGGCATGATTTTGGTTGTGCCGCCCTGTCCGGTAATGGAACCCTGTGGCAGTTCATATTTTATCTTCGGAACAACTGTCTGCTACCCGCAATTTAGCTTGTTTCCGCGAGTGTAGGTCATTAAAAGATGATCAAATCAGTTAGACTTATTTAATCATTTGATAGCATTTAAAGGTTTATCTGTTAAATAAACACAATATGATAATAAGTCTGTAATTCGGAAAAGTCAATAGAAAATTAGCACTCAAAAATAGTGAGTGCTAACAAAATAACAGAAAACCGCATGAATTGGGCATTTTTGGAATTGTGAAAAGTTTATAAACTTATTTTTCACTGGACATTGTGGCGTAAAAATGCTAGGATTTATTTTATAATTAATATAGATATAAGGAGACTGATATGTTACAGGCAGGTATTAAAGGTAAGAAAGAGATTACAGTGACTTTGGATAAGACAGCGAAGGCTATGGGAAGCGGCACGATGGATGTGTTTGCTACTCCGGCTATGATTGCGCTGATGGAAAATACAGCTTTTGAGAGTGTTGCGTCTGAGCTTGAGGAGGGAAGTGGTACTGTCGGTACTGCACTTGATATTAAGCATGTTTCGGCTACACCGGTTGGCATGAAGGTGACTTGTGAGTCGGAGCTTGTGAAGGTGGATGGTAGAGCGCTCACTTTTTCTGTAAAGGCTTTTGATGAGGCAGGACTCATTGGTGAGGGTACTCATGAGCGGTTTATAGTATTTGAGGAGAAATTCCAGAAGAAGGCAGATGACAAAGCAAAGTAGAACGGATTTAGGTAGTAAAACACCGAAAATAAAAACGGAGAAACGTAGGGCCGTAGGTGGTGATTGTAAAGAATCTAACATCGAAGGAAAAAGTGCGAGGAAATACAGCAGAAGATGGGATATCATTGTGACAGCCTTTGATTTTGTGACCAATTTTTCAGAAAGCTCTATTTCTGCATACGCAGGGCAGGCAGCCTTCTTTTTGATGCTGTCGTTTTTCCCGTTTTTATTGTTTTTCTTTTCGCTGCTGAGCTGGACACCGCTTACAGAGGCTGATTTTTTGATGTGGGCGAGCTCGTTTATTCCGGAGTCGTTTGGCGACATCATGAAGGATCTGGCCAGTGAGGTGTATGCCAGCGGCACAGGCAGGCTTTCTATTACGATGATTACAGCCGTGTACTTAAGCTCAAAGGCTTTTATTTCGTTTCAGCTTGGGCTTGACGATATGTACCATGTGAAGGAAAACAGAAATTTTATTTTGCGGCGCATATATTCGGTGCTTTACAGTATCGTTTTTGCACTGGCGCTCATTTTTTTACTGGGTATCATGGTGTTTGGGAATATGCTCAGGAAGATGTATTTTTCGAATGTTCATCATATAATTGGAAGCATAATAGGCAGTGTGGTCGATTACCGTCTGGTAATCTGCCTGCCGGTGCTTATTTTATTTTTCTGGGTGATCTATGTGTTTCTGCCAAACAAGAAGCATAGGGCAAAGTACCAGCTCCCGGGAGCGGTATTTGCGGCTGCTGCATGGATGATTTTTTCGGGAATCTTTTCTGTGTACGTGGATAAATACAATAATTATTCTTCATTTTATGGCACAATGACCACTATTGCGCTTATAATGGTATGGTTATATGGTTGCATGTATGTGCTTTTCATAGGCGGTATAATAAACCGCACATGGGAGGAGCGTATGGAGGCAAAAAAATATTATAAATAGTAAATTCGGAGGCTTCGAATATATGGATAATAATAAAGAAATGATAGAAGGGCTTGTATCACAGATACTTGACGATTATCATGATGACAAAATCATAAATCAGCAGGCACTATTTTCACAGCCAGACAAGGAGGCTGTTTGTGATCTGCTCTCAAAGCTTATTAAGATAATGTATCCGGGCTATTTCAAGGGCACGAGCTTCAGATATTACAACCTGGACAGCCAGATTGCTGTTCTTTTGGAGGATATCATGTACAATCTGCGCAAGCAGGTGGTGCTTGCCCTGCCGCAGAATCCTAAATACAGAAGCTTATCACATCACGAGCTTGTCAATATGTCTGAGAAAATCAGCAATGATTTCTTTAAAAGGATTCCAAAAATCAGAGCTTTGGTGGAGACTGATGTGGCTGCGTTTTTTGACGGAGACCCTGCAGCCTACAATTACAATGAGATTATCCTTTGCTATCCGGGACTGCTTGCAATCACTACAAACCGTATAGCCCACGAGCTGCATCTGCTTGGAGTACCGCTCATCCCGCGTATGATGACAGAGCATGCACACAGCAAAACCGGTATTGATATCCATCCGGGTGCCACTATTGGCAAGAATTTCTTTATAGACCACGGAACAGGCATCGTGGTCGGTGAGACCACTATTATCGGTGACAATGTCAAGGTATATCAGGGCGTGACTATCGGAGCACTCTCTACCAGAGGTGGTCAGAAGCTAAAGGGTGTGAAGAGACATCCTACTATTGAGGATAATGTCATCATCTATGCTGGAGCTTCTATACTTGGTGGTGAGACTGTCATCGGAAGAGGTGCTGTCATCGGAAGTAATGCATTTATTACCTCATCTATCGAGCCGGGGGCTCGTGTGAGCATCAAAAACCAGGAGCTTTCCATCAGAACAGGAGAGCGAAAGGAGCTTGTGGCCAGCGAGATGGAGACGGATTCGAGCTGGTTTTACGTAATATAATATTATAATATGCTTTTTGACTGAGGTCGGTACGCGCGCCCCGGGCACTGGGTGTCGCACACGTATTCTCCTGCAGGCTACGCTTCACAGTTAAGATACTGTATGAATTATGCTTTTTAGGGTTTCTATGTTTGACGAAACCGTCGAAACGCGCCGTCCATGGCGCGGTTCTCCTCGCTCCTGCGTCCTTGCAGGAGCGTTTCTGCGTTTTGTGGGCATAATTCTAACAGTATCTAAACTGTTTCGCTATGCGCCTGCCGGAGAGTACGTGTGCGCCACCGGTGCCCGGGGCGCGCGTACTATTAGCCATAACTGAAAAAAGTAAGAGAAATCTAAAAAATATTATTGACATCTAAGCAGCGTTAGAGTATACTAACAGCCGTAAGAGGTACCAAATGATGTTTTTTATCATTAAAGACGTGAAGAAAAGACGTGAAAAGAGGTAAATATGATGCCATTATCAATGAGTGGTGCCGGGGAGGCACAGATAATCAAGAAAATCGGCGGAAAGGAAGAGGTGAGATCTTTCCTTGAGAAGCTGGGCTTTGTAGTAGGCGGAGAGGTGACTGTCATCTCAGAGATAGCCGGCAATATGATAGTCAATGTAAAGGGCGCCAGAGTAGCAATCGGCAAGGACATGGCAAATAAGATCATGGTCTGATATAACATATGTAACAGGCATGGATATAGCATGTATGACATATATAACACATATAACACATATAACATATATAACACATACAACGCATGCAGCAATGTGCTGTATAAGCTGTAATCATTTAAGATTTAAACGACTTTGTATATGATATTATGCAAACGTTTATATAAATTTTTTAAACAACAATAAAATTAAAAAAGGAGTAGTCAGCATGAAGACATTAAAGCAAGCCAAAGTAGGCGAGACAGTCAAAGTTGTCAAGCTCACAGGCCAGGGCGCAGTCAAGAGACGTATCATGGATATGGGAATTACTAAGGGTGTTGAGATATTTATCCGCAAGGTGGCACCGCTTGGCGATCCGGTAGAGGTGACAGTGAGAGGCTATGAGCTATCACTTCGTAAGGACGATGCCTCTATGATAGAAGTAGAGTAAATTTTTTTTGACTATAGGTTAGTAAATGCAAACTATAGACAGAATGAGCAAACAGAAATAAGGAGATTAAAACATGGCAGTAAAAATTGCTCTCGCAGGAAACCCGAACTGCGGAAAAACAACACTGTTCAATGCCTTAACAGGTGCCAATCAGTATGTTGGTAACTGGCCTGGTGTTACAGTTGAGAAAAAAGAGGGAAAGCTTATCGGTCACAAGGATGTAGACCTGGTGGATTTACCGGGTATCTACTCACTTTCTCCATATACTCTCGAGGAGGTTGTTGCAAGAAATTACTTAATCGGAGAGCAGCCTGATGCGATTATCAATATCGTGGACGGAACAAATATCGAGCGTAATCTGTATCTGACAACACAGATTATCGAGCTAGGCATTCCGGTGCTTATGGCTGTCAATATGATGGACATTGTAAGGAAAAACGGAGACAAAATCAATATCAAAGCACTTGGCGAAAAGCTCGGCTGTGAGGTTGTTGAGATTTCAGCTTTAAAGAAGACAGGAATCAAGGAGACTGCAGAGAAGGCAATCCAGATTGCAAAGTCAGGTAAATCCGTTCAGAGGGTACATTACTTCGCAGATGATGTGGAGAGTACAATCGCAGGCATCGAGGATAAGCTTGGTCTTGCAGTAGCAGAGAACCAGAAGAGATTCTTTGCAATCAAGCTTTTAGAGCGTGACTCAAAGATTTCTGAGGTATTAAAGAGTGCTCCAAATGTAGACGCAGAGATTAAAGCTCTCGAGGACAAATACGATGATGATACAGAGAGTATCATCACAAACGAGAGATATCAGTACATATCTTCAATCATCGGCTCATGTGTAAAGAAGGCACGCGCCGGAAAAGAGACAGTATCAGACAAAATTGATAAGATTGTTACAAACAGATTTTTGGCACTGCCTATTTTCGCACTCATCATGTGGGCTGTATATTATGTTGCAGTATCATCACTTGGTGGAATTGTAACAGACTGGACAAACGACACACTCTTTGGTGAGTGGATTCAGCCGGCAGTACAGACATTCATGGAAAATGTAGGCTGCTCTGAATGGCTCGTATCACTTGTAGTTGACGGTATCATCGGAGGTCTTGGTGCACCTATCGGATTTGCACCACAGATGGCTATCGTATTCTTATTCCTCTCAATCCTTGAGGACTGCGGATACATGGCACGAGTAGCCTTCATCATGGACAGAATCTTCCGTAGATTTGGTCTCTCAGGAAAGTCCTTCATCCCATTCCTCATCGGATCAGGATGTGGAGTACCGGGAATCATGGCAACACGTACTATCGAGAACGAAAAAGACCGTCGTATGACAATGATGACAGTAACAAATATCCCATGTGGAGCAAAGCTTCCGGTTATCGCACTTATCGCAGGCTTTATCATGGGTGACGGCTGTTGGTGGATGGCGCCTCTTATGTACTTTGCAGGAATCGGCCTCACAATCATCTACTGTATCATTTTAAAGAAGACAAGAGCATTTGCAGGCGAGCCTGCACCGTTCGTAATGGAGCTCCCACAGTATCATATCCCTTCAGTAAAGGGTGTGCTGTTACACGTATGGGAGAGAGTATGGGCATTCCTCAAGAAGGCCGGAACAATCCTCTTCCTCTGCTGTGCAGTTATGTGGTTCCTTTCAAGCTTTGGCATCCAGGATGGCGCATTCGGACTTGTTGACACAGAAAACAGCTTACTCGCAGTAATCGGATCTGCAATCGCAGTTATCTTTGCACCACTTGGATTCGATACATGGCAGGCAGTTGCATCATCACTCTCAGGCTTTGTAGCAAAAGAGGGTATCGTTTCAACAATGGGTGTACTCTCAGGACTTGGAGAGGTAGAAGAGTATGCAGTAAGCATGCATGATCAGTTTGCGGCATTCTTCCCAACAACAATGGTAGCAGTATCATTCTTACTGTTTAACCTGTTTGACTCACCATGTCTTGCAGCTATCTCAACAACAGCAAAGGAGCTTAACAACCGTAAGTTCTTCTGGTTTACAATCATATTCCAGAACGTATCAGCTTACTGTGTAACACTTATGTTCTACCAGATTGTGGGACTTTGCATAGGTGAGGTAGCCTTCAACTTCTGGACAGTAGTTGCATTTGTACTCCTTGCAGGTGTATTATACTTATTGTTCAGAAAAGACCCTAATAAGGCAACAGTAAAGAGCACTTCATTTGCGGCATCAAACGTGTAATAGATGTTTAAATGAGAATCAATCTGGAATTTAACACAGCAGACCTCATAGCAGTCATAGTTCTTCTATGCCTGCTGGGGCTTGCCGTAAAGATAATAATAGGATTTTTCAAGGAAAAGAAATAACACAGTAGTATAATTAGTAGCATTTGTAGTGAATGGGAGATGATGACATGCTGGCTGATATCATTGTAATTGCAATTCTCGTAGTGATAGTTGCACTTGTAATCAGGACAATAATCAAATCAAAGAAAGCAGGCAAGAGCCTGCAGTGTGGAATGGACTGCAGCCATTGCAAGGGCTGTCATTAATCCCCGGCATCAGTAACGATCGGAGGATGTATGTCGAAAGAAGCAATAGAGCAAAAAGAGGTAATCGTTGGCAAGCTAAAGGACAGCGGGTGCAGGATTACAAAGCAGAGACTTATTTTGCTTGATGTAATCCTCGAGGGCGAGTGCGGAAGCTGCAAAGAGATTTATTACCGGGCATCGAAGATAGATCACTCTATCGGGACTGCTACGGTGTATCGGATGATCAATACGCTCGAAGAGATTGGAGCGATTGACCGCAAAAATATGTATAGAGTGCAGGTGTCATAAGCCTGGTTTTATGAGGCACCCCACCGGTTCGGTGGGGTGCTTTGGAGTATGCTAACTTGAAAAAGTAAATTCCAGTGCAGAAGTAAATTCCACACTCATTTAAAA
>ERZ773210.594-NODE-594-length-41894-cov-28.473792_pt1 | contig 41894 bp, 40 predicted proteins | sample MGYA00580528_ERZ773210 | MGnify/ENA primary metagenome ERZ773210 (study PRJEB29015, sample SAMEA2737769) | human gut metagenome | biome: human gut; feature: human-associated habitat; material: faeces | place: China | collected 2012 ...
TTTCAATCCATCATCTCCATTCCCGCAATCTCTCCATCCTTAAGCTCATAGATTATATCACACAGATATTCAAGTTCCTCTCTGTCATGGCAGGCTGCTATTATAAGCTTCCCTTTTTCTTTAAGTTCAAGGAATACCTTTTTCACGTTTTCAACGCTGATCTCATCCAACGCATTTATAGGCTCATCCAACACTATAATATCAGGCTCTCCCATAATGGCATTAGCTATTCCAAGCTTCTGTTTCATTCCAAGGGAATATTTCTTATAGGTTCTTTTGTCATCAGGATCAAGCCCTGCCCTTTTTATGGCAAGCTTCACTTCTTCATCGTTTATCTTGCCCTTAAGAGATGCTAACATCTTAAGATTTTTAAATCCTGTGTACTGTGGCAGGAATGCCGGATTCTCGATCAGGGCTCCTATGCTCTCCGGAATCTTTATATCCTTATGGAGTTCCTTTCCATTAATAATTATCTTCCCCTCTGTTGGTATGATCAGACCACATATACATCTCATCAGCATGGTCTTGCCACAACCATTCTTGCCACGGAAACCATATATATGTCCCGAGGTAAGCTCCATATCTATATTCTTAAGAATCATATTGGATTTTATCTTTTTACTCACATTTTCTATTTTTATATCTGTCATAATACATCTCTCTTTCTGTTAAAGATCCATATAAAGCCTGTTGCCACAAACATCATGAGTGCATATATGATAAGAAGCTTCTGATAAGTTATGCAATATGACTGAAGCGGATTAAGTCCCTCAAATAATCCGGATGTAGTTCCATCACCACTTATCAACATAGCCCCTGTTACTATGTATAATATAAATGGGCACATTATGACCGTAAACGCACTTCGGCAGAAACCCGTAACAGCCATAGAAAGCAATCCCATAGCCCCGGCAAATACTCCATCTATGGCAATATATATAAGGCAATATATCGCCGGGTGTTCATTAAGCAGAACCGGGAACATATTTCTATCAATACCTACGACTGACATATATGTAAAAGGCTCAGGTCTCTCATTTCTGTATAAACCTGCAGATATGAACAGATTCAACAGCAATGGAATCGCTACAGCTGCGAAAGCTGATATATATACAACTACTGCCTTAGCCAACAGATACTGCTTCCTTGTGACATTTATCAATAAGTTCTTATCATAGCCACTATTCCTGTCCTGATACAGACTTCCACCATATGGCAGACACGCTATAACCGGAAGCAGGATATAGAAAAGGCTGTTAAATGCAAATTGATAATCCGTACCTATCCACGCCTGTATCAGCTTAGTGTTACTGATATCTCCAAATTCTACACGCTGCATATAAAATTCAAAAATATCCATTATTATTACAATCATACTTATTATCAGGCTTATCTTCAGATTACGCTCATGGAGCATTCTCTTAAATTCAAATTTTACTGCTTTCATTGACATATCCCTACTCCAATCGTATTCTCATTCTGTCAGGTGATATTGACAGAACATAATAGAAATCATGCACATTAAGCTGCTTCCAGTTTTTTTCTTTAAATACCGATGAATCAACTAGTGTAGCGAACCATATATCCTGTGTCTGCCCAGGTTCAAAGCTTTCAGTATAAAATACATTGGAGCTCTGGGTTATGAACCCTAAACTTACGCCCGACCATGCATTAGTCTCAAACCCACATTCTATCCATTCCATCAGATCACTCCAGTCTATGGCAATATCTGAAGTGTTGACAGCCTCAATGCATACATACACTACTTTTTGCTCTATGTTATCATCTAGTGCAAGGCTATTGCCTATACTAAACATTTCCTGAGCCTCATCCATACTGATATATCCCGCTTTGACAGCCTTTAGCTTTACCTTTTCTCCCTGAATATCCTGATTCATAGCGAATTCAAATCTCTTCACTTCGTCTGCACCAGAATTTATGCTCCATATCCTGTAACACCAAAACAATGCAATACCAGCAAACAGGATACATACAAGCTTTTTTATCATTTCTTTCAATCATTCCCTTCTTTAATCTCCGAAATTGCTATAACATTAGCATCTGATTCTAGATCCTCATCACACCATTCGGTTTCTTTCTTATTATCCCAAGCTGAAGGATATCCCCCTACATAGTACTTTTCCGTACCATCATCAACATAATCACCCACAATAAATCCTATGGTACAATCCAACTCCTCTCCTTCATCAAAGGTATACCAGAAATACTGATGTATCCTGTCCTCACCCTCTGTGTGCTGAGACTTATCAAAATAAAACATACTTCCAAATACTAAATCTGCTCTCCCAGAAGAATAAGCTTTAGACATTCTCAAATTCATATCTGATGTAACTTTGTGCTCTTGATTTATATTCTTTATCTTACATTTCAAAAAAAAGCATGCATAGTTCTCACCATATTCGTCATAGCCTGTATTCTTCTCATCATAAAAGTACTCCGCAGGATATTTTGTTTGCTGACTGAGCTCCGTATTACGCACCACCTCATAAGAGATGAATGTCACCTTTAACTGTTTCTCATAATATTCATCATAAATCCATATGGTATTTTTCTCATCAGCTTCCTCTGTATGTTCTTCTGTAGATGTACTACCATCTGAAGTATCCTCCTCCCCTGTAGATTCATCCACATACGTATCTCCCTCTGTCACTGTAATTATCGGATCATCCTCCACAGGCTGCTTTATGTCGTTTTCCTTTTTACTTTCTAGCCTTTTCATAGCAAAAACACAGATGATACATACGAGTATGCATATTGATATGCTGATAATCTTTTTCTTTTTCATCAAGTACACTTAACGTCAGGGAAGTTATCCTTCCCTGACGCTTCTCCCTTCTTCTGGCTAAATTAATAATGCTAATTCAAAGCATCACATTTGCTTAAGCAACTCATCACTAGTATATAATATAATTTCTGGTTGAATCCGGGCTCCACACGCCTCTGGTATACTCATATGCATACGATTTTCTATCATAGTTAATCCTAGCCATAATATCATCGCGTTCATATACATAATTAGTTATACTTGCCTGTGTGCCTGATGGAATATAGAATCTACTTGATCGGTTTGTTACATCACCTACAGAATTTTTTCCATAAACTGTATAGTACAAGGCAGGACCTGACTTCGGATACACATAAACCTTAGTACCATTTGTCTTAGGCCTCCATCTAGTGTATCCTGAATTATTTCTGTTATCAAATGTATAACTCTCATCGGCCGTTTCTGCTGCATGCGATGTGACAACTCCACATGCCAGAGTAGATGCTGCAAGGCACACAGCTAACGTACATGTTACTAATTTCTTTCTGATCATAATGCAATCCCTCCATAATTTCTTTTGTTTACCCATGTTACATAACATATCTTCTGTTACATACATATTGTAATATAATAAAACATCCCGTTCAATATACAATATTGTCCTTTTTTCGACAAATTATGACGTCTTTTTATTGTTTTAACAAAATATAATAGACTGATGATTTATTGCACAAAAAAACCGGTATCCAGGCATTGGATTTCAATCCATGTCACTCCGGAACCGGTATTTTATTCACATTATTTTATTTTTATCAATCTATATCATAATTTTAACAGCATTAAAAAGCCATCAATTATATTCATCCAAAAAATTATGGGTCTGTCCCTGCTTGTCTTTATACTGGATTATAGTGCTCAGGTTTACGTTTGTGACGCTCTTAAATATATTGCTCTCAACAAACGGATTGAACTCCTTCATCCTGGCGATGATCTGCTTGGTCTCCATTCGTTTGGAAGCTGACGTGCCATCGTCACGGCATGAGGAACAGGTATCTGTGAAATGGCATGCACACTGGATAAAGTGCAGATTATTATAATCTCTCCACTTTATTATGTCGTCCTCTCTGATCAGATACATAGGTCTGATGAGCTCCATCCCTTCAAAGTTTGTACTATGAAGCTTCGGCATCATGGTCTGAACCTGTGCTCCATACAGCATACCCATAAGAATAGTTTCAATAACATCATCGTAATGATGGCCTAAAGCTATCTTATTACAGCCCAGCTCCTTGGCCTTGCTGTAGAGATATCCTCGTCTCATTCTGGCACACAGATAACATGGTGACTTCTCAACTTCATATACTGCATCAAATATCTCTGTTTCAAATACTGTAATTGGCACACCGAGCATTCTTGCATTCTTCTCAATCACCTTACGGTTCACCTCGCTGTATCCCGGATCCATAACCAGAAATACCAGTTCAAACGGGAATTTATTGTGCCTCTTCAACTCCTGGAAGAGCTTCGCCATAAGCATGGAGTCCTTACCTCCGGATATACATACGGCGATCTTATCCCCTTCCCGGATCATATCGTACTCATTTATCCCCTTGGCAAATCTGGTAAAGAGCTGCTTGTGGAATTTCTTCCTTATGCTCTTCTCTACTTCCTTCTGCTTCTCATCGTTATCACTGTCATATGATGACATAAGCCATTCACTGTATCCATCCTTCAGGCTCACTGCATCATATCCCAGACGTCTTAAAGCATAGGCAATACCAAGACTATCTATGCCCTTCATGCAATACAGCACATAGCTTGTGCTCTTGTCCAGCTCTCCATCCTCTGCTATCTGAAGAATATTCTCCATACAGACAGCTCCCGGAATCGAACCATATCTGAACGAAACTTCATCCCTCACATCACAAAGTCTGTACAGTGAGGGATGAATGTCTGCCAGTTCTTCTATTGTTATCTCAGGCACCAAGTTATCTTCAAACATTTTCTGTTGCTCCTGTCTCTGCTATTTCTTACATTTTATATCATAAACATGATACTATACCCTGTCAACTCAATGTCCGACATAATGTTCTTCCCGATGCCCCTCGCCATCTGTACCTTAGATGTTCTTATCTGCACATCTCAAATATCTTAACTACATCCTCCACATCCAGCGGATAGTAAGCTCTTGTCTTTATGCCACTGGTTCTGACGGCTTCCTCTGCCATCTCTTTGAACTTCTCCTCTGTGATACCAACTTCACTTAATTTTGTCGGTAAGCCCAGCGATACAAAGAAGTTTTTTGTCTTTTCTATGGCCTTATGGGCTGCTTCGTATGGATCAGAGCCCTCTATATTCCATACATTCCTACCATACATGGCAAATCTGTCCACGGTTTCATCGCACAGCACGTATTTCATCCACGCCGGGGTGAGGATGGCAAGACCCACACCATGGGTAATATCATAAAAGGCACTGAGCTCATGCTCTATAGGATGCACTGACCAGGCACCACCCTTGCCTACTGTTATGAGATGGTTAAGTGCCAGGGTACTGGTCCACATAAGATTTGATCTCGCCTCATAATTACATGGATCCTTCATTGCCACGGGACCATATGTGAAACAGGTCTTAAGAAGTGCCTCTGAAATTCTGTCTGTAACAAAAGCTTCGTCATTCTTCTGAAAATACTGTTCAAATATATGGGAGATTATATCTGCCGTACCTGCCGCAGTCTGGCTATCGGGAAGAGTGTAAAGGTATGTTGGGTCACATATGGAAAGTCTCGGATAAAGCAAAGGAGTATTTATCTCCAGCTTCTCACAGGTTTTCTCATTGCTTATTACTGCACCGGAGTTCATCTCCGAGCCGGTGGCACATATGGTAAGCACCACTGCTATAGGCAGTGCCTTCTTCACCTTGCTTCTATCAAGGACAAGATCCCATGGTTCTCCCTCATAGCAGGCTGAACAGGCAATATGCTTTGAGGCGTCAATAACACTGCCGCCGCCCACGGCAAGTATAACCTCAATGCCCTCTTTCTTACATATCTCAGCACCTTTTTCAACTGATGTAAGCTTAGGATTCGGCTCTATACCGCTAAGCTCGAACACCTGAAAATCTTTTAAAAGCTCGTATACTTTATCGTAAATTCCGTTCCGTTTGATACTGCCGCCTCCATATACCAGAAGAACCTTCCTTCCGTATTTTGCAAGTTCCTCCGGAAGACACTGTATCTGATTTCTTCCAAATCTTATATCTGTGGGAATATTAAATGTAAAATTATTCATGGCTGCTTCCTTTCTCTACCCTTATATCTTTGCTTTGTATCTGTCATATCTGAGTTCATCAAGTGATATGTCTGTGGTTCCGGTTATCATGAGCTTTGCAAGCTGCTCACCGGCAGCAGGAGCAATACCGAAGCCATGTCCGTTAAAGGCACATGCCACATAAAGTCCCGGCACCTCATCTACCTTACCAAGTGACGGAACACCATCTGATGAAGCGTCCATCCAGCCTGCCCAGGTTCTTACGATCTTAGCCTTTGCAAGATCCGGAAAGTACTTCATGATACCACGACATATACAAGGTGCTGTCTTGCTGTTTGTAACAGGAGTGCCATTATCCTTGTTATATCTTTCAAGGCCCGAAGAACCACCGAACACAAATGATCCATGCTTAGTCTGATGTCCGTAGAAGTCTGCCTCCGCAGTACCGAGCATCTGGTCAAACATGTGGGGTTCAGCCTCGGTGACAAGAGCTTCAAGAAGAGAATTTGTCATTGGGATATCAATGCCCACACTGGTAAGTATCGGTCTGCTGTCAAGGCCTGCTGCCACCAGAACCTTCTCACCCTCATATGTATTATTAGGGGTTACAACCTTTCTGATCTTGCCCCTCACCATTCCAAGGGATACTACCGGCTCACCGGTGATAAATCTCACTCCAAGCCGCCTTGCCATCCTGTAGAAGCCAAGGGTTGTGGTCAGAGGATTTGCATGTCCGTCTGTAGGACACCAGCTGGCACATGTAACCTCGTGGGAGAGATATGGATTTATCTGTCTTACCTCATCACCGCCTATCATTCTTACATCAAGGCCTACACCTCTGGCATTGTCAGCAAGCTTCGTAAGAGTTGCCTTGTGGGCTTCTGTCTTGCCAAGACGAAGGTTGCCGTCCTGATGATATTCGCAGTCAACCTCCAGCTCCTCCGAAAGATGGGGCCAGAGATTTTTAATTCCGTACATTACAAGTGGCAGCTCTCTTACATCTCTTCCGGACTGTCTTACACCTCCACCGTTTCTTGATGAGCCTCCGTTACCCATAAAGTCAGATCCCTCAAGAACTATTACATCCTTAACACCGTTTTTTGCAAGATAGTAGGCTGTTGCACAACCTATAATGCCCCCACCGATTATGATAATTTCCGCATTATTACTCATGGACATCCGCCTCCTTCGCCTCATTTGCAAATATATACATCTCTATAGGTCTCATTGGAACTCTTGATGTGGCAGGCTCAAGCTCTGCCGGAGATACTCCAAGCTCCCTTGCTACTATTCCCTTGACCAGCTTGCCACAGGTCTGTCCCTGGCAGAGTCCCATTCCTGTTCTTAAGTACCTTCTGATCTCTGTCATGGTCCACATGCCGTCGTGGACTGCCTTTCTTATCTCACCCTTAGTGATCTCCTCACATCTGCATATAAGCATATCGTCATCCGGTGCCGGTACAAATGGTCCTATATCTCTTGATCTGTCATTTACCTTATTCATTAAATGCATCTCCCTTCCTGTAAAACGTCAGCCATTAAAAATCTACCTGCTCGGTATGGCCGACATTGTATGCTGCCTATGATCAACTCTTACCGGTTTATTCTGCCTTAAAAAATCTTGCCTTCATGGCGTATTCCTTAGGAACTCTCATGGTAAGTAGATTTGTCTTGTCAAATGCCTTAAGGCTCTTCACCGACACAACCTCAGCCTGGCATACGGGCTGTCCGCTCCTGCCAAGGCCTACGCCCTTTGTTCCCGGCTCCGGAAGCGGAAGAAACTCATATGGCAATGTGACCGTTGCAGTACCGTCTCCACAATCCTCATCCACCAGGAATATCGCCTGTCCTGAACAGGAGGCAACGCACATTCCGCAATTTATACAATCCTCTGCGTGAGGCACTGTAGGAAGTGAGGTTATATTTTCACCAATGCTTATACACTTCTTAGGGCACGCGTCCTGACATGGGTTACATGGGATATTCTGCGTACATTCAATAACAGGATGGATACCCTTGGCATGTGTAACACCCGGAAATCTTTCGATCTCATCATCAGCCACATAGCCCTTTGTGAGAAGATTCTCAGAAACCGGTATTCCTTCCTCTGTCTCTGTGATCTTCTTTCCTCTGTTTTTTGGTGCGAACATGCCCTGTCTCAAGCCGTTTAAGGCATGATCAAGCTCTTCCATTCCCTTGTCTAATTCTTCCTTGTCCATGTATCCCAGATATTCGGCTGCAGTTATACCTGCCATCCTCCCTTCTATCATGGCACTTGACGCCTCTTCGATTCCTGACACATCACCTGCTACAAATATACCAGGTATTGAGGTTCTTCCATTTTCATCACAGATAGGAACCTGTCCTCCCCGCTTTGGATTGTCCTCCATCTCGCAACCTGCCATCTTAAGAAGCTGTGACATAGGTGAAAGTCCCACAGCCAGGCAGATGGTATCCACGTCAAAGTGCTTCTCCGTTCCCGGAATGAATTTAAAGCTGCTGTCCACCTCTGCAATGGTAACGCCTGTAACCTTATCCTCCCCCTCTGCCTTGACGATGGTATGGGACAGATAAAAAGGAACTCCGGTTCTTGCAACCTTGGCTGCGTGTACACCGTATCCACCGATCCTTGGTGCAGCGTCCACAAGGGCAACCACATCACAGCCGCACTGGAGAAGCTGGAAGGAAACAACCAGACCTACATTTCCGGAGCCCAGCATAAGGATCTTCTGTCCGGGCTTCACACCATGAAGGTTCATCATTGTCTGGGCGGCTCCGGCTCCGATAACTCCCGGAAGAGTCCAGCCCGGGAAAGTAACCATGTTCTCGGCAGCTCCTGTGGCGATTATTATGGAGTCTCCCTTATAGTGGCAGATTTCTTCACCGATCTTTACCACCACCTCTTTATCCTGATAGAGACCTATAACTGTGGCGTTGAGCTTAACCTCAACACCTGCCTCGTCGGCCTCCTTTAAGAGCTGCTCGCCGATCACAAAGCCTCGTATCTTAGCCTTATGCTCCTTTGATCCAAAGAATTTATGTATCTGTTTAAAGAGCTGTCCTCCGGGCTTCTCATTTTCATCAAATATTATTGTCTTCATTCCCCTCTTGGCTGCCTCTATTGCAGCGGACAGGCCTGAAGGTCCGGCACCAACTATTATCAAATCATATCGCTTCATATAACACACGCTCCTTTTTGATGGTTTTGATTACTGCTTGTCAAATGGTTCTGCTGAGACACCATACTGGGTTCTTACATCCATTCCTTCTTTTAACGGGGTGATACAGGTTCTTACATTTGGCACACCGTCTACCACCATAACGCAGTCAGTACATCTTCCTATGGCACAGAAGATACCTCTTGGCTTGTGCTCCTTCTTGGTGTATCTGTGTATCATAACCCCTGCCGCCTTAAGGGCTGCAGCTATGGGTTCTCCTTCGTATCCGGTCATTTCTTTTCCGTCAAAGGTAAAGCTTATCTCTCTTCCCTTTGTTGTCTCTCCAAGTATTGGATGAACTGCAATTCTTGTATCCATGAGTATTCCTCCTTTTTGTATTGCCCCCCTCACATCCGTTCGGCGGCATTTCGTCAGCACCATTTTTAAATGCATCTTCGATGCATGGTGCTTCCTCCTTTTTGTATTGCCCCCTCACATCCGTTCGGCGGCATTTCGTCAGCACCATTTTTAAATGCATCTTCGATGCATGGTGCTTCCTCCTTTAACTATCATGCCATATCCGGCTTATCCCACAATCTGAGGCTGGTTCCAAGCCCCAGTTCCTTAGCTTTGTTGTAGCAGATACTTCCCCAGGCAACATCCTCCACCGGCATACCGCCTACGGAGAATATAAATATCTGATCATCTGAAACTCTTCCCGGCTTCTTGCCGTATATGATATCTCCAAGATCGTATATCTGATCTCTGGTTATCACTCCGTCATGTACCATATCCGTGAACTTTGAGCCGATTATATTATTTGCCCCAAAGGACGGATAAGGGAATTCCTCAGCCCACGCATCGTAGAGCTGCATGTTGTCAACCACCAGTGTTGCCGTTTCCGCCATATCACGGCTATCCATGTCGAAGCAGCTTAAGGCAGCTATCACAGCTCCGGGCTTTATCCATTCTCCCTTGACAAATGGATATGTGGAAGGGTCTGTTCCTCCGGTATTTGCAAATGAGATAACATCTGAACCTCTCACCAGCTCCTCTACTGTATCCACAGCATATATTTTCTTCACATCAGGATATTTGGCTTTTGCATACTCTACAAATGCACTTAAGGATCTTTCACTACGTCCCTTAACCTTGATCTCCTCAATATCCGGACAGATAGTTAAGATGGCCTCAAGTGATGTCTTGCCCATAACACCGGGGCCGCACACTCCGCACACCTTAGCGTCCTTCTTCACCAGATATTTTATTCCCACACCCGGGATTGCTCCGGTTCTCATGGCACTTAATATATTCGCGCTCATGAGACAAAGGGGAGCACCTGTGGTCTTGTCATTTAACATTACTGTAAGGATGGATCTCGGAAGTCCTTTTTCTTTATTTGTCATGTTGGAGCCGTACCACTTCATTCCCATGAGATCAAAGGGTCCGCCGATATATGCCGGCATTGCCATAAATCTTCTGTCATCACCTTCATCTAAAGGCATATTGGGAAATGGTGATGTCTTGGGAAATGAAACCTGACTTCCGTGGGAATTATGATTTTCACCGCCCATAACATAGTCACCGGAGTTTAAGCACTTAACCACCTCTTCCATGGCTTCTATGCACTCAGGCATGTTCTTCACACCTGCTTTTATCATGTCTTCTTCACTTAAAAACAAAAAATCTATTGTCGGATACGCCATATTCATTCCTCCTTATCAATAACGATAAATTGAGCAACAGCATTTTTAGTTGCCTTCGGCAAGGCTGTTGCGGGGTAACGATGTCTTCGACATCCTTACATTAATTGAGCAACAGCATTTTTAGTTGCCTTCGGCAAGGCTGTTGCGGGGTAACGATGTCTTCGACATCCTTACATTAAACAAAAGGCAACGAAACTTTTATTAAGCTCCGTTGCCTTTTTTCTGTGATTTATTTAATTTATGGATATATGATAAATCTTATCAGATACTTATTCAATTACATTTACTCACCATTATTGTACTTATTTTTTGCCACTTATACTTATATATAAGTATAAAATCGTAATTCTAGTACATATACGGCTCATTCCAGAGGTTAAGCTTCGTACCTATTCCAAGCTCCATGGCTTTCTGGTAGCAGTCATAGCCCCAGGACAGATCCTCAAGAGGCATACCGCCTATGCTGCACATAACGATCTCATCATCACTTGTACGTCCCTTTGATATGCCATTTACAATGTCACTGATATTTATTACATCCTCCCGCTTCGCCTTGCCGGTCTGTACCAGATGTACGAAATGGATACCCATTATGACCCACTCACGCTTATTTCCAAATGCATCCACAGGTCCTCTGGCGATGAAGTTATTCATGTACTTCTCGTACATTCCATAGTTGTCAACCACCATCTTTGTACCAAGGAAATCATCAAACTGACGATACAGGAATGATCCCATGGAGAATACAGTTGCCCCCTTCTTGAACCACTCAAGATGAAATTCTTCCATGTTCTCCTTGGTTACAGACATTGCCTCACTTACCACATCTGCGTCCTCGCAGGCTTCTCTTAATGTACTACATATCTCTATCTCCTTAACCTGTGGATACTTCTCTTCTATAAATTCCTTCATGGCAAGAGCTGTTCTTGAATTAACAGAGCTGCCACGAAGCTTTATCTTCTCGATGTGCGGAAGTACCTCCATATAACACATAAGGGCACATTTGTTTATAACTCCGGGGCCGATAAGGGACAATACCCTTGAATCCTTTCTGGCAAGATACTTTGCAGACATGGCAGGCATTGCACCGGTTCTCATGGCACTCAAAAGATTAGCTGACATGATCGCCTTAGGTGCTCCCGTATCCACATCGGAAAGTGTGACCATAAGAATAGATCTCGGCAGCTTAAGGGCTGAATTATGGCTGTTGGAGCCATAAAACTTCTGCCCTGCAATATGAAATCTTCCACCCAGATAAGCCGGCATTGCCATAAAACGTCTGTCGGGTCCATCGTCTAACGGGAAATCCTCTATGTCAGACTTCTGGGGAAAGTTCATCTGGAGCCCGTGCTCATCCCCCTTTGGTCCACCAAGAAGGAAATCCTTCTTGCCAAACAGTGACATGGTATCCTCCATTGTCTTTATACAACCGGCAGGATCCATAACTCCCGCCTTTATCATATCCTCTTCATTCAAATATAAGAAATCTATCTTCATTATAGTAACCTCCTCACTATTGACCTTCATCCAATAAAAAATTTGACTTCCAAAAAAGGATTACATTTCATGCCAAATTTTCATACAAAACCTTACATGACAATCGAACACCCTTCATATTAATTCAGCCGCCTTAAATATCCGATGATTTAAGACGGCTGAATTTTGCTGCTTAATTTATATGGTTACTTCTTAAGCTTTGTCCACATATCGTTGTATATTGCAAGTGTATCGTTGTCCAGATTCTTTACATTTTCACCGGCTGCAATAACATCCTCCGGTGGGTTCTTTGCTATATTGCCACTGTACTCCTCTCCCATTGCCTCTACAGCAGCCTTGTTAGGGCAGAGGTATGGGAACTCCTCAGATACCATCTGGGCTGTATCTGCGTCTAACATGAAGTTGATGAACTCCATGGCATTGTCATAGTTCTTTGAGCCCTTAAGGATACACCAGTTATCCATGAATACATATGGTCCTTCCTCAGGATATACTACCTTGATATTAGGATCCTCTTCCATGGCAAGAGCAATCTCGGCACTCCATATCATACCAACTGAACAGTCACCGGATATAAGAGCACTCTTAGGACTGTCTGAGTCATAAAGAGCAACATTATCCTTAAGTGTCAGAAGCTTATCCTCAATCTCAGCAAGCTTATCAGGATCCGTCTCGTTCATGCTGTAGCCCATGCTTCTGGCAGTCATGCCTATAACTGCTCTGTAGTCATCCAACACAACCAGCTCCCCCTTAAGAGATGGGTCAAAAAGATCATCATAGCTTGTAATATCCTTGTCAACCATTGAAGTATTAACTGCTATGGCAGCTACACCTCCCTGATAAGGAACTGAATATTTATTTCCCGGATCGTAGGATGGATCCAGATATGCTTCATTTATATTTGACAGGTTAGTAAGCTTACTCTGGTCAAGCTCCTCCAGCATTCCCTGCTCTATCATCAGCTCAACTGTGTAATCACTTGGAAGTACTATGTCGTATGTTCCCTCTGTTTCTGATTTTACCTTGGCAAGCATATCCTCATTTGACGAGTAGGTTGAAACATTTACCTTGATACCTGTCTCTTCCTCGAACTTTTCAAATACTGAATCAGGCACATACTCTGTCCATACAAACACATTGATCTCACCATTTTTTCCTGCGTCATTCTTCTTGCTGCTTCCGCAGCCACCAAGAAGCCCTACCATCATAACACCTGCAGCGGCAATACTTATAAATCTTCTAAATCTCTTCATACTACTACCTCCTTTAATATTGGCCCGGCCCACAAAATACTGGTGCCCTGTCATTCTTCATATGTTACCTGACATCTTCGATTTAACCATCTGAGTACCATTCAGAATAAGCCGGTATTACATGATTAGTTTTTTCTTTTTCTATTGAACAGATTGCTCTGGGTTAGGACAACCAGAACAATCGTACCAACCAGTATCAGTGCCGAAAGAGCATTTACATCAGGGGAAACACCACTCTTAATGCTCTCCATGACCTTAAGTGGATATGTCTTTGTCTGACCATTTACAAAGTAGCTGACGATAACATCATCTATGGAAAGGGTAAATGCCAGAAGTGCACCACCGCCTATTCCCGGAGCCAGGATAGGAAGTGTAACCCTGAAAAATGTCTGTATCCTGTTGGCACCCAGATCCATGCTGGCCTCCTCTACCGAATTATCATATCCCGACAATCTTGCACGGACATTGAATATTACATATGGAACACAGAAGGTTACATGGGCAAGTATCAGTGTCAGCATACCTCTTGGAACATTTGCCTTGGCAAATACCGTAAGAAGTGAAATTCCAAGTACGATTTCAGGAATTACTACCGGTATATACAAAAGAGCATTTATAATTCCTTTTCCTTTAAATTTGTATCTGTACATACCCACAGCTCCAAGAGTTCCTATGGCTGTGGCAAGCACTGTACTTACAACGGCGATTATTATTGTGTTGCCGAAGGATGTAAGCAGTGCGTCATTTTCAAATAATTTCACATACCAGTCCAGTGAAAATCCCTGCCAGGTTAAATATGGCTTTCTGGTGGTGGCATTAAAGGAATTGACGATCACCACTACTATCGGCATAAACAGGAATATATACACCAGTATCATGAATATGGTATTTACAATTTTTCTTCCAATAACTTTTGATTTTCTGCTCATATATTCACTCCCTTACTGTTGAACGTCAGCCCCATTCCAATATGCATCTTCGATGCATGGGGGCTTCCTCTTGTATCGCCCCCTCACCTTCGTTCGGCGGCATTTCGTCAGCACCATTCCAATATGCATCTTCGATGCATGGGGGCTTCCTCTTGTATCGCCCCCTCACCTTCGTTCGGCGGCATTTCGTCAGCACCATTCCAATATGCATCTTCGATGCATGGGGGCTTCCTCATACTCCCAGTTCATCCATATCGCCGCCTATCTTCTGATACAGCTTAACAAGCAGCAGCGTTATGATTATCAATATGATGGACAGTGCCGCACCAAGGGGCCAGTTATTTCCACTCTTAAACTGTCTCTCTATGAGATTTCCGATAACATCTGAATTTCCTCCGCCAAGGATATTTGACACGAAGAAATATCCGAGACATGGGATAAATACCATGATACATCCGGAGAATATACCACCGGAGGTAAGTGGAAGCACAACTGTAAGGAATCTCTTAAAGGGCTTTGCTCCAAGATCTGCTGCTGCCTCTAGCAGGCTGCCGTCCAACTTCTCTATGGATGTATAAAGCGGCAATATCATAAATGGGATCAGGCAGTAAACCATACCGAACACTGTTGTCCCCTGTTTGTACAGGAAATCTACGGGACCGCCGGTTATGCCGATGGTCTGCAATATGGTATTGAGCCATCCCTTTGTTCCGAGGAATGTTCTCCAGCCATATATCCTTATAAGTGAATTTGTCCAGAATGGAATGATAACCAGCATATACATAAGCTGTTTCCATCTGCTCTTTGTTCTTGCAATAAGATAAGAAAACGGATAACCTACAAGTATGCAAATGATGGTTGTAAGGAGTGCTATAACTATCGACTGTATGTATATCTTCATATAATCCGCACTCATGAGGTTTTTGTAATTATCCAGGCTGAAGCTGAATACCACATTATAATACTGATCTGTGGTGCAGAAGCTCATAACCGCCACATATATAAGTGGAACAGCCACAAGCAATACCAACAGCAACGCCACGGGGCCTACAGTGGCAATAGCCGGAAGATTATTGGAACGCCATTTATGTTTTTTGATAAGCTTTTCATTTCTTTCACCCAGTTCCATTTGTTCACCTTCTTTGATTACTGGCACGGCTCACAAAGTGATAGCGTGCTCCATTACTTGTAATAATGTCTGCGACATTTTTTCATGTGTCATTTGACGCTTCCAGCCCACTACGCAAGCACTACATTATCCAGTGCCTCGAATATACTGTTCTCCCTGCTGTGGATAAGAACCGCGTCCTCTTTGTTCCAATATGGATATATGGCACTTCCGATCTCCGGAAGACTCTCGCCTGCCAACCTCTCTATCTTAAGCTCATTACCATTTGGTAGTACTACTATACATTTGATAACAGAACCCACATATATGTAATCCTTAACCACAGCCTTGATACCAAAGCCCTCCACCGGTGTCTCGGAATACTTCATCTTCTCAGGTCTTACAGACACTGTGATATACTCTCCGAATTTAAAATCATCACCCTTGCCGGTAATAAAGCCATTTTCAACTGTGACCTGAACCTCATCACCGTTTATGAATCCCACGGTTCCGTCAAATATGTTCGTCTCGCCGATAAATGTGGCAACAAATTTCGTCTTAGGTGCCTCATATATCTCCGACGGAGTTCCAAGCTGATCAAGGATACCGTCATGCATGATGGCAATCCTGTCGCTCATTGTAAGGGCTTCCTCCTGATCGTGGGTTACATATATAAATGTAATATTAAGCTTTCTCTGTAATCGCTTAAGCTCAAGCTGCATTTGCTTTCTGAGCTTAAGATCAAGTGCTCCCAGCGGTTCATCGAGAAGCAGTACCCTTGGTTTATTAATAAGTGCCCTGGCGATGGCAACTCTCTGCTTCTGTCCACCGGAAAGCTGTGAAGGATATCTCTTCTCAAAGCCTGACAGCTGTACCAGATCTATCATTTCCTTAACCCTGGTCTTTATCTCCGCCTTTGGCACCTTCTTAATTTTCAAGCCGTATGCTATGTTGTCGGCTATAGTCATATGGGGAAATAACGCATAGGTCTGAAATACTGTATTTACATTTCTCTCAAAGGGTTCCTTCTCTTCTATGGCTTCCCCTTCCACCTTTATGGTTCCGGTGGTAGGCTCTTCAAATCCTGCTATCATCCTCAGAGTTGTTGTCTTCCCGCAACCGGAGGAGCCTAACAGGGTGAGGAATTCACCCTCTTTAACTTTTAAATCCAAATCCTTGACGACGTGATTCTTGCCATATACCTTATTAACTCCGTCAAGTTCAACTATATATTCCATAGGATCACCTCTCATCATTGAACATCAGCAATTAAAATTTGCCTTTACGGGTAACGCCCCCTCCCATTATGGGTAACGCCCCCTCGTTTACACTCGGCGGCAAGTCGATTGTGCCATTCAAATATGCGTTTTCAACGCATGGGCACAATCTCTCGGCGGCAGTTCGTCAGCACCATTCTAAATGTGCCTTCGACACTTGGTGCTTCCTCTGGCAAAGGACTGACGCTACATGTCAAGTTTTATACAAAACTTGACGCGACCATTGAACAAACATCTTAACATTGATCTATAATGCCTTGAGTCCTCTCTCACCTGTTCGTATTCTCACAGCCTCTTCAATATTTCTGACAAATATCTTACCATCACCTACATGGTCTGTGGCACAGGCTTCTCTGGTTTTCATGATGATAGGTTCAACATCCTTATCATTTACAACCACCTCAACTCTTATCTTAGGGAGAAGATTAATGGTTGTCTTCAGACCCTTTATCTCATTGACACCCTTATCCTCTGTTGCACCCTTCTGAGTACCACAGCCCATTACTGTTGAAAGTGTCATACCACCACAGTTAATCTCATCTAATATCTTCTTCATGGCTTCAAGCTTCTCCGGTCTGATTATCATGATTATTTCCTTCATACTGCATCTTCCTTTCCTTCGGATTATTCTTTGTCTTCGTTACCATGCCAGCGATAAAACACGCCTTACCATAACAAAACGGAGCTATCTATCCGACAGCTCCGTTGCTTGTTTTTTTCATTAATTAAATTGTTATATGAATAATAATTCCATTCACTGTTATTATCAATGCAGATTTTTTACCATTTTTATACTACTTTTTAAGTATTTTTATCAATAATGATCCGGCATGGCTCATCCTTGCAATTTGCATATGTACTTGAATTTGTCCTCATTTGCTACTCTTTTTCTTTAATAAGTTTGAACATCTGAACCCTGTTATTTATACCAAGCTTTCTATAGATATTGAGTATATGCTTCTTCAAAGTGTTATCTGTTATGGTAAGCTCGTCGCAGATATCGGCGTTGGTCTTTCCACCAAGAAGAAGCCTTAATATGGTGTGCTCTCGTCTGGTCAGATCATATTTCTCCACCACTTCTGCTATGGTCATCTTGTCGCCTGCATTGTCAGTCTTCTCAAGCTCCTTATAAAGCCTGTATGACAAATGCTCCTTAAGCTGATCCAGCATGAAGATATCCTCATACTCGAAATTTTCTTTTCCTATGGTTCTGTAGAAGGTCACAACTCCTACGAATTTTTTCTTCATGGCAAGTACCATCTGAAGAGAATAATGCCAGTTATTTGGCTTGTATACCTTCTTATAATACTCGGTCTCCACCCTTGCGTCATCAGAGATTATATCTGTCTCCCGGTATACCAGGGTCTTGCCACTGTATAGTATGCCTCTACTGTAATCAAGCTCGTCATATATGTCAGAGTGATCATCCTCGCAATTAAAATACACCGGTCTGGTCAGGTGATTGTCTCCACCTGCTGCCGCCATATAAAAGTCCGCACTGTCGAAATCCAGAAGCATTTTAAGCTGTTCCAGAAGCTGCTTCCTCATATCATCCACGTCCTCAACAGTGTATATCTTGTAAATTATGCTGTTTAACATAAGCCAGTCATTTGTCTCAAGATTTTTCATGCTGTATCTCTCCCCTTTGAACATCAGCCTCTTAAAATTTGCCTGTTCGGCATCGCCACCTCGTAATGTAAGTGCCCACTATTTTGCACTCGGCGGCATGTCAAGTTTTCTCCGGGTATTTACATGGAGATCCATCCAAAAGCATTTGCTACGGAGCTAATTAATATTATCAATACGAACACAGGGCACAGGTACTTGATCATAACCACAAATATCTTCTTTCTGCGGAACTTGCTCTCCCCATGTCTGATCTCCTCTTCTATGCGTTCAACTCCCACAACCCTTGAAATAAGCAGGCTTGTCATAAGCGCTGCAATAGGCATCATTACCGAATTAGTCGTGAAGTCAAAGAAATCAAGGAACTGCATACCTATGATTTTCACAAATGCCAGTGGTCCATATCCAAGGGATGACAGACTTCCAAGCACCAGCATTATGATACCTGTGATGACTGTGGATTTCTTCCTGCCCCATCCAAGCTCATCCTCGAAGGTTGAAACTGCACTTTCCGTCAGTGCTATCGAACTTGTTACCGCTGCGAATAAAACCAGCACAAAGAAAAGTATTCCTATGGCTGTACCAAATCCCATATTTGCAAATACCTTAGGAATGGTAATGAACATAAGTGACGGACCTGCATTAAGTGTATCGGGATTGCCCCCTGAAAATGCAAATACTGCCGGGATTATCATAAGTCCCGCCATCATTGCTATGGCAGTATCGAATATCTCAACATTTCTTGTGGAGTCTTCAATGGCGGTGTCCTTCTTCATATATGAACCGAAGGTAATGAGAATGCCCATGGCAATGGACAGTGAGTAGAACATCTGCCCCATGGCTGCCACAACCGTCATCCACGAGAAGTTTTTAACATTTGGCACAAGGAAATACTTGACGCCCTCCATGGCTCCGGGTCTCGTAACTGAATATACTGCCACTATGACAGACAGCACTACAAGCACCGGCATCATGATTTTTGACACTCTTTCTATTCCATTCTGAACTCCTGCATATATGATTGCCAGGGTGAACAGGCAGAATATTATGAAGCAGGTCTCTGTGGATACTCCATTTGATATGAAGCCTGAGAAATATCCATCCTCTGCCAATGCTGTTCCGTTTCCCTTTATATACTCTATCAGATACTTGATAACCCAGCCACCGATCACTGAGTAATAAGGCACTATCAGAATCGGTATTATGGCATTTATCCAGCCGCCGAATTTCATCCATTTTTTATTGCCAAATGACTGAAATGCCCCCACCGGACTTTTTCTGGTCATTCGTCCAAGTGCAGACTCTGCAACTATCATTGTATATCCAAATGTCACTGCCAGCAGAATATATACAAGCAGGAATATTCCTCCGCCGTACTTGGCTGCCAGATATGGAAATCTCCAGATATTTCCCAGACCTACCGATGCTCCTGCTGCTGACAAGACATATCCCAGCTTACCTGAGAATGTGCTTCTATTATTTTTATGTGTACTCATAATCCTCTCCATATATCTATCATTTTACGGTAATATTTTGCCGTTAGCTCTAAGAACACTATCTTAGATAGTAACATGACTTGATGGTAAAGTCACTAGAAAAATGGACACGAAACACGAGTTAATCATTTTCCCTGCTTTTATTATGTACATAATGATTGTATGCTAACCATCAAACCTATTTCTTGTTTATATGGTTTTATATAAGGTATACAACAATGCAACTATCAAAATCTCACGACCCACGACTTAATACCAAGTATATAAATAGTACTTATTTTATATAGTAAACGTAATTTTCCTTTCTTGGGGCAGGGGCTTTAGCGGGCTCTGCTGCATAACCTAATGCACAGTGACCTATACCTTCATAGTCTCCCTCAATTCCAAGCTCCTTAAGAATCTGCTTGCCAAAGTCTGAGTCGAACTCTTCCTTTGCACGATGAATCCATATACTTCCAAGTCCAAGACTCTCTGCTGCATTCATCATATTTCCAAGAACCAGTGAACCGTCATACAGATAGGTAGGCACATTTCTGTCTGCCAGGACAATAAGGATAACAGGTGCTCCGTAGAATGGATCGAAGTCCTCTGCCCATGCAGGGTTTATGCTTCTGTTTGCCCTTGATATCTCGTCTCTCTTTTCCTTATTTGTCACTGCAATTATTATAGGGCTCTGGAGTCCCCTGCCTGTTGCCGCATAGGTTCCGGCTTTTATTACCGCCTGGATATCTTCTTCCTTTACCATATCAGGCTTGAAGCTTCTGCAGCTTCTTCTTGTTTCAAGTACCTTTAATGTATCATTCATTATAATTACCTCCTGTTAGATCCACGCCTCCAACCATCAATGTGATAGTTATTGGTTAAGCTTTATCAATATCCATAGTTTATCACCATAGTCACTTTGTTTCTATAGTTTTTCTTCTTATTGTTTCAATCAACAAGCCTTTCAAGAACCCTGGCACCACCATCATCATCATTTGAAGTTGTCACATGATCGGCATGGGCTTTGACCTCCCCAGGAGCATTTGCCATGTTTTGGTATCGTTACCATATTTGTGATTTTTTTACTGGCTATGCAGTTTGTCTGATAGCCAGTTCAAGCTTCAGTTTTTTTCTAACTGATTTCTTCTTGTCTCCACCAAGTTGTCTTAATAATTCAACAGCAGCAAGCCTTCCTTCTTCCTCTACAGGCTGTCTTATGGTTGTAAGCGGAATCTCTATCTGAGTCGCAATAGGCTGGTCATCCACTCCCATAATTGCAAGATCCTCAGGAATTCTTATTCCTCTCTTTCTTGCTTCAAATACCATTCCTGCCGCCACCTGATCACTGCCCGCTATGACTGCGTCCGGCCGAACATCCAGATCCGCGTATTCCTCAATGAACTTCTGTCCATCCTCGAAGGTTTTTATCCTTGTATATACAAATGCTGGGTTTGCAACCATATTGTGGGCACTTAATGCTTCCGCATAACCCATGTAACGATCAGTATTGATATTGACACCTACAGGCTGTATCACTACAGTCCTTGTACCTGCACAGTAGCCGATTCTTTCGTATCCTTTATTTATAAGATACTCTGTAGCTTCGTAAAAGCCTTCGTACTGTCTGCACTGGATGGTTGAAATACTCTCGTCACTGTTATACTCATTGCATATGACCAAACTTCCATATCTGGCATATGACTGTATAAATGCCGGATCATTCTCCAGTGCACATAATATAACGCCATCTACATGATGAAGTTTTAACAGGTTTAAAGCTTCTTCCTCCAGCTTCTTCTCTCCGTAGGTCTGGATGATCAATGTCTTGTAATCATGTTCCCTGCAGGTTCTTTCTATAGCATTCACCAGGTATGCAAAAAATGTATTGGTGATATTAGGTATCACAACTGCTATATTCTGTGAACCCGAGCCTCTCATCTGTCTGGCTGCCTGCATTGGTGCATATCCAAGCTGCTCCATAGACTCCAGAACCTTCTGACGCTTCTCCGGGGAAACATGAGGATTGTCATTGATGACCCTTGACACTGTTGATACAGAAATACCGGATAGCTTCGCTACATCTGAAATCGTTGCCAATTAAATATCTCCTCTGCTGTTTCATTTCTAATATAGTTTCATTATACTCAATTTTCATAGGTTGTCAACAGGCTTTTGGTATCGTTACCAAGCTTTTTTAAAAATTATTAAAAAGATTTAATTTTGATATGCCAAGCCCCGACAATGATAAAGCTTGTTTTGCAAGTTTTATCTGTTTACATATCAGAAGCTGTGGCATTTCATCATCTACCATGGGAGTAATAATCCGATTCTACATATATCCTTCTATAAACTCTGCTATTTTTTTCAACTTCCCCGATTGGATTTAGCAATTCCACAATAGCATTTCCATCCCGGTACTGCACATAAATCCGTGCTCGTCCATCTGCCATCTTAAAATCATTCGCAAGTTCACCGAAGTCTGCTATCTGCAACTTTTCTGCCAAGGAACACTGTAATTCATCTTCCGGGGTTTTCCATTCAGTAAGCACCACCCCATTACAGATCGCCCGATAGCTTGCCGAGGATGCTTGTTTTCCGTCTCTTTCATATTCCTTCATAACCGAAAGTACGTCTCTCCGGATCCAGTCTGCCTGCAGCATATCTCCATCAATCTGAGCTTCAAGGACATATTTTGTTGTAGATACTGCAAGATTAATGGCAATTGCACATACTGCCATAAAACAAATTGCAAATATAATTATATTTTCAAGATTCCAACGCTCTTTTCTTCCATCATCAGGCTCCACGTCATCGCGATATTTATCTTTATTTTCTTGTTTTCTCATAATCCCGGCAAGAACGATCCAGAGTAAATTTAAAACAACGCATATAACATACCAAAAATAACAGGTTTCCTTCATAAAATTCCATTTAAACAGATATACCGTATCAATCACCATGAACACACAAAAAATAGCAATATATATACATGCTCCTATTTTACTATGTTTTGCAAAAAGTGATGTTTCTGCGTCCTGTATCCTTACAAGCTCACTTAGTTTATCTCCATACTTCTTTTTATACTCCGGAATTTCATAACCATATGCTCTTAGTCGGACAAAATACAGCCTTGCGAACAAATATACTCCCCAACAAGGAACACAAATAAGTGCTCCCGAATAAACTGCCATGATATACAACACCTCTGTGCCCGGTATCTTCAGAGCTGACATAACCAAACCTATAAGTAAAAGCACAGAAAATATAATTGCACAACATTTTGCTGTCTGTGCAGTTGCCTTATCGTATTTTATTTTCATGCTTCTCCTCTTTCTTGTTTTTTTTATTTATGTGCTCCTTAAATATCATTATTGGTAACATGGTAACACCTTCTCTATAAAAATACTTTATTTACAGAGGTTTTGCAAATAAAAAGACGAGTCTGCCACGGTCTTAACAAAAAAACCTGTCTCGTAGATTCTACAAAACAGGTTCTCTTCTTATCATTCACGATATTCAACTATCCGTGTCATTCTCTTTCTTGGTCTCTTCGCCGGGGCTTCTGCCGAATGTCCCACAGCCACAATGCCTATCAACTGATCCTCTGTGTTCAGGTATTCCACGATGTCGTTATAGGCGAAACAGGTATTTGCGATCCACAGAGTTCCCAGATCATGCTCTGTTGCAGCAAGTATCATATTCTCAATGGCTGCCCCTATGGACAGTGAGTCACATATCTCCACTATCCTCTTCTCATTATCTATGGCTGTAAATGGCGTCTTTCCGTTTGTATTAAGTACCACTATAAGACACGGTGCCTCATCCATAACTCTCACGGTATTCTCTGCGTCCGGTATGGCAAATGCCCACTCAGGCATAAAAGCGTGAGTCTCCTTCTCATTTTCAATGCCCTGCCTCATAACCTGAACCAGCTCATCCTTGGCTGCCCCCTTAAAAACTATGAACTTCCAGGGCTGCCTGTTCTTGGCTGACGGTGCCAAGGTTGCTGCGTATATCATTTCCTCTATGATCTCCTGAGGTATTTCCTCCGAGGTGTATTTTCTTATACTTCGTCTGTCGTCTATTGCCTTTATCATGGTGTGCCTTTCTGTTAAATCAAATCAAACATTTTTACGCTCTCGTTAAGCCATCTGTATATTAACGCCCGCTTAAAATTTAGTCAATTATAATTTACTAAAGTATAGTTGACTAAAACGCAATCAAAAAGGCACTCACATTATCTGCAAGTGCCCATGATGATTTTCTATATTAAAATTCTATTATTTTTTTCCCTGAATATGCTTCTGAAAATAAGTCGTACAAACGGTCCGCAATAGAACATCTGATACAACAATGCCATAGGGAAGTTCATACCCCATGTCTGGATAAATGTTCCGAAGGATCTGTTTTCTTTGAATAAGATAGTTGCAATGAGGCTCATGATCGGACACATGATACAGCAGATACATATGGAGATCGCATATGTTATGAACTGTGGGCGGTCATCCGGCCGCATAACCTTGAAAGCTAACATCCTGGCTAACTTGCCCACCACGAAGAACTCCAACACGAATGCTACCGGTACCATTATCGGCATTTCATGAAGTGCCATAAGAAATGTCTTTCCTGTCACCCCTCCTGTGTTCAATGCTACATTGTAGACTATCATTCCATAGACCATAACTGTAGCCATGATGATTGTGAATATGGCGTCTTGAAATTTGTTTTTTGTCATAAAAATACCCTCCTTTTGATGATTGACACGATCCGTGTGTTTTCTTTTTAATGTGTCATTTAGCACGTTCTTATTATTGGCACGACTATGTGCTCTATTTCTTCGTGCTTCATCTGACATTTTCTCGTGTTGTTCGTTATCATCCAAGAAGGGTTGTACGTTTCCAATTAATATTTTTATTCACCGAAGTCACAGCTATATCATACTTTTCATGAAAATGTAAGTATTTTTTTATTTTCTTTTATTGCTAGATTTTTTCAGTATTGAAATCATCATGAGGTGCCGGTGCGTTTCATGATATTTGACCTGTTTTCCTATCTTCCATATTTAAGTCATGCTTTTGGGGATATTTTCTTGACCTGTTTTAATGTTTTTTATTTTAGGTCATTTTTTTCTGCCGTTTTTCATGACCTGTATTATCATCTTCAATTTCCAGGTCACTTTTGCCTCCAATTTTCCATGACCTATATTGCCATTTCCGATTTTCGAGTCACTTTTGCCTGCAATTTTCCGTGACCTGTATTACCATTTCCAATTTTTAGGTCACTTTTGCCTGCAATTTTCCGTGACCTGTATTGCCATTTCCGATTTTCGAGTCACTTTTGCCTGCAATTTTCCATGACCTATATTGCCATTTCCAATTTTCAGGTCACTTTTGCCTGCAATTTTCCATGACCTATATTGCCATTTCCGATTTTCGAGTCACTTTTGCCTGCAATTTTCCGTGACCTATATTGTCATTTCCAATTTTTAAGTCACGTCACATCATATCACTTCATAAATTCAAGACTCAGAACTGCCTCAATTATCTGATCCATGCCCCGCTTGATCTCCGGATCTATGTTCTTCATGCTGCGGTAGAATGTTACGATCTGGCCAAATGACAATTTGAAGTCTGCGGCATACTCATGATTGAGATTTTCAAATATGGTTTCAAAAGCAAGCTTCATGGTGTCATAGCTGATGTTCTCTACGCCCTTGGTGGTGTTAGTGTGAAGACGTCTGCTGATATTGGATAATCTACCCTCCACGAAACACTGTCCGAAGACCTCCCATGTTGTAGGATTATGCTCTCCGAGAGCAATGGAATCGCTCTTCACAACCACATAATCTGTGTTGTTGTTCATCAGGACTCCCACAACCGAGTCCGTCGGAACTATAGTGGTGAGTTTCTCTGCCATCAAGGCAAATTTCACCTGATCATACTCATCTTTTCTAAATCCCGGTCCATCAAAATTATATATCTTCTTAATCCTGTCAAACAGGGAGCTGGCTGCCTCCATACATGCCGCCATGGCAAGGTTGCCACCCTTTGAATGTCCGCACACATAGAGCACGTCATCCGGGTAAAGGCTGACATTATCCAGATATGAAATTGCCAGGCTGTGGGTTGCTGTGGGATACTGGTATGCTCCTCGCATGTTCTCTATCCAGCCTATCAGGGCATAGTCTGTTCCCTTGTAGCTGACTGTCACATTCTTTCCCACTCTGAAGGTCACTGCCCCGAACTGGGTCTTGTCACTCCTGAGATTTATAAAGTTGCTCACACGCATATTCCCATATCTGACAGAGTCTTTAATAAGCATTAACAGCTCATACACCTGAGTGACCAGCCCATTCTCCATATTCTCCGAATAGGCTTCAGAGTATGATATAAACTCGTCTATGTCCTTTTCATCTTCAAATGATGCTGCAGGAACATACGCTAAAACTGAACACAGCAGACAATCCATGACATTCCATGGAGCATCTGCTGTATCAAGATGTCTATAATACTCAACATAATCAAATATTGTATACATTCATAACCCCTTATTTCAACCAATCTGATCAATTCGTCTCTATAATCAATATATACAAAACCTCGCCTACTATGTCAAGGTCTTATATCAAGCCCATACATCAATTCTCTATATCAAGACCTTATATCAAGATTTCATAGCAAGGTCTTATATCCGCACATTATATCAAGATTTTATAGCAAAATTTCATATTAATATCTTACCTCATTAGTCTACGCCCCGGCCTTGCTTACCTTTCCCTTTACCGGGTAACCCATCTGGCGTCTGAGCTTTCTGCAGGCGTAGAAGTAGGTCGGTATCAGGAACATATCAGCCATAAGCCATGCAATAGGACTTCCGAGGCTTACGCCTACGAAGCCAATAATTGGCACCAATCCGAAGCCTGCGATGGATCTTGCCACCATCTCGAATACCCCTGCAAATATAGCCACACCTGAAAATCCCATTCCCTGGATAAGGAACCTGACTATATTCACCAGTGCCAGCAGGAAGTAAAATCCTGTATTTATAATAAGATACATATGTGAATTTCTTATGATCTCTGTTTCGCTGCCGCTTACAAAGAGCATGGACAGCTTGCCGCCGAACAATGCCGCAATGGCAAATGCTATAACAGAATATCCTATACCAAGTATAAGGCAGGACTTAAGTCCCTTTCCTATACGTTCAAGCTTGCCGGCTCCCACATTCTGACCTCCATAGGTTGCCATTGTTGAACCAAGGGCATCAAGAGGACAGGCGAAGAAGTTACCAAGCTTGCTGGCTGCAGTCATGGCTGCAACTGCATTTGATCCAAGAGTATTCGCAGCTGTCTGGAGAACAACACTTCCGATGGCTGTTATGGAATACTGTAATCCCATAGGTACGCCCATGTTGCAGAGCTCCAGTGCCATATGGCCCTCAAACTTCCACTCACCCTTACGGATACGAAGTATCTCGAATTTCTTCACCATATAAACCAGACAGGCAACACCTGATACTCCCTGGGATATAACTGTAGCCCAGGCTGCACCTGCAACACCCATCTTAAGGCAGATAAGGAACACAAGATCAAGGGCGATATTTATAACCGAGGAAAGGACCAGAAAAATGACGGGAGTCTTGCTGTCACCGGTTGCCCTTATTACGCCTGCCACTATGTTATACAGGAATACAGTTGGTATTCCAAGGAAGATGACAAATATATAATTATAGGCACCGTCGATTATATTGTCCGGTGTCTTCATCAGTGTAAGTATGTCTCTGCACAACAGGGCTGTCACTACAGTAAGTATAATGGAGAAAACGATACCAAGCCACACACAGTTTGCCACGTATTTACGCATGCCCTGGTAATCCTTTGCACCGAATTTATGGGATACAGGAATTGCGAATCCATTACATACGCCCATGCAGAAGCCTATGACCATGAAATTTATACATCCGGTGGAACCCACCGCGGCAAGATCATCTACACCAAGATAAAGTCCCACTATCATGGTATCCACCAGATTATACAACTGCTGAAACAACAGTCCGAACAGAAGCGGAACGGCAAAATTAAGTATCAGTTTCATTGGTTTTCCATTTGTCAAATCTTTTGTCATAATTGCGTCCTTTCATATATTGTCTATCAATCTTCAGATCCGGAGCTTTAAATTTATATTCCCGACTGCAATAGCATATGAATTTCCGTTTGCTGCCCATTGGAATTTTATCCAAAATTTATCCGGATTTATCTTTTCTTTACAACCTCATGAATTTATAACGCAAATAACAAAGAAATGCAATAGAGTATTTTCAATAAAATCATTGAAATTTTTTAGATATTTTATCAAATATCTACTTCCGCACCTTATCTCCCATTTCTTGTCTTCTATTCCTTGTCTTCTATTCCTTGTCTTTTATTCTTTCTCTTCCATCACACTCATATACGCCGGTCTTATGATCTTGCTGGCACATATAAGCTCCTCTATTCTGTGGGCACTCCAGCCCACAATTCTTGCAATGGCAAATATCGCCGTGTAGAGCTCCTGCGGTATTCCGAGCATTTCATAAACGAACCCGCTGTAGAAGTCGATATTAGGACTTACGCCCTTGTATATACGTCTCTTCCTGGCAATAAGCTTAGGTGCGATCTCTTCGATGTTCTGGTAAAGGAGCATATCCTCCTGTCTGTTCTTCTCAACCACCAGCTTCTCCACATACTGCTTGAATACCCTCTCTCTCGGATCTGAAAGTGAGTACACCGCATGACCCATACCATATATAAGTCCCTTGTGGTCAAATGCCTGCTTCTCCAGTAATTTGTCAAGATATGCCTCTATGGCTTCCTTGTCGGCATAGTCATGGACATGGTCTCTGATGTCATCCATCATCTCCATAACCTTGATATTCGCACCGCCATGCTTAGGTCCCTTAAGAGATGACATAGCCGCCGCTATAGTAGAATATGTGTCTGAACCTGATGAGGTTACAACTCTTGTGGTAAATGTTGAATTGTTACCACCGCCATGCTCCATATGAAGAATAAGGGCAGTGTCAAGAACCTTCGCCTCTACAGGTGAATACTTCTTGTCAGGTCTTAAGAGCATGAGAAGATTCTCCGCAGTGGAGAGTGTTGGATCCGGATGATGGATGAACATACTCTGTTGCTTCTCATAATGATTATAGGCATTGTAGCCGTAGACTGCCAGAAGCGGGAACTCACTTATAAGCTGTATGCTCTGCCTTAAGACATTTGCAATGCTGGTGTCCTTGGCCTTATCGTCATAGGATGCAAGAGTAAGTATACTTCTGGTCATGGAATTCATTATATCCTCTGATGGTGCCTTCATTATTACGTCTCTGGTGAAGTTAGTAGGCAGAGTCCTGCAGGCACCTATAAGCTCGGCAAATTCCTTCTCTGTCTTTTCATCCGGAAGATCTCCCATGAGAAGAAGATATGCTATCCTTTCAAATCCCAGCCTATCCTCTCCCAGAGAAGAGATAAGATTCTCAACCTTATAGCCTCTGTACCACAGTCTACCGTCAGCAGGAACCTTCTGTCCGTTCTTTATAGCTGTGGAAGTAATCTTTGAAATATTTGTAAGTCCCGTAAGGACGCCGTTTCCATTCTCATCACGAAGTCCAAGGTTTACTCCGTACTCATCATAAAGACAGGGTGCAACACTGTCATTGTCAAGGCACTTATCCTGTGCCCACTCTGTGAATTTATTAAGCCTCTCCATCATCGTCGCCTGCCGCCTCCTTACTATCTATTCCCATCTCCTCAAGCTCGCTGTCCATAACCGTCTCAAGCTGCTTCATAAGATTTAAAAGTTCAATAAGATTCTCCTTGCCGAACCTGTTTATTACTTTTCCATAATATTCCTTTATGATCTCCCTGTTATCCTCAAGAAGCTTGTGTCCGTCGGCAGTCATGGTAACATATGTGCCTTCGCTTCCGTCACCATCGTGCATCCACTTAACAAGGCCACGCTCCTTAAGCACCCCCACCATTCTTGAGGTCTGTCTTATGGTAAGTCTCATCTTTTCTGCGATATCCTTAAGGTATGACTTCCCCTGATATATGTCTTCTTCACTCTCTGTATTGTCGATTATGTGAAGTGCAATATAGTCCGTAATGCTTAACCCCTTATTCATTCCAGCCTTGTTAAAAAGGTATCTCCTCATCATAAATTCATTTCCAAGTTTAAGTATAGATATATCTTTCTTCTCTTCAGCCATCATATCACCCCTTTTTGACCAAATCATTCAGCTTCATTATTCTATTGTTCTCGTTTTATGTTTATGGGAACGTTAGCACTCAGAGTCCATGAGTGCCAATCCGAACTATAAAAAAACGCTTCCGAATGAAGCTGTTTATAACATGTACTCTATCATTATAGCTTTTAACTGAAAACTCCGTCAATAGCTTTATGATTATTTAATATGTGGCAAACCTATTTATGGATTGTTAATATTTTAATGCCATCCTGATAAATCCCAGCACCAACAGATGAGCCGGGTAGAAAATATAGAAAAAATATTTTGAAAATTTGGCAGAACGACCTTCCTTAGGAGCACACTTTCCCCCATAGCAATACACGATCACTACTCCTGCAAGGATTATTCCTGCGCTGTTTCCAAGGGAATATAAGATATTATAAAGAACCGGACACTGTCCCAGCCTGCCAGTAAAATTCATCACGCCAAAGCCCGCCGCCGCCACCAAAAATGCCATTCTCCTGCGTGCCTTAGACTCTCCTGCCCATATGAATAATAATACAAATGCCGGTGCAAATAATGACCAGTCACAAAACAGTGACACTAACGCCAGCATCGACACCACACCAAATCTCAGATTAACATCATAGATACAGTCAAATGCCACCAGTATGAGATAGCATATAAACAGAGAGAATATCATGTTAAGATTATGGAATTCCATCACCCCTTCTCCTGAAAATGCCATCATGTATGGCACCTGGGATACCAGGGCAAATACTCCGAGTCTCACACCATACTTTCTCTTTGAGCTTGTATAACCATATCCTTCCACCAAAAAGAAGCACATGGTTATGGCTGTCAGGTAGCCAATATCAGTGAATATTTCATAAAGAAAGCTTCCCTGTATAAGGAATATATACGCAATGTGGTTTAACACCATGGCAGCCACTGCCATATATTTTATAGTTTCACGATGAAGCTTACCTTCGTCTTTCAAGTCCCTTTGTTTCATAATGCTTATTCTTCTCATCATACATCTTACGATCGGCAACCTTCGCCATATCGTACACGGAGTCCCACTTCTTCTCGTCACTGAACACATAGCCCGAGGATATTACCATGGAACTTACATGCTTGCCATGCCATGACGCAATCTTCTTATCGAAGTTCTTCTTTAACTGGGCAAATTCCTCATTCCCGGCAAATACTATGGCAACGAACTCGTCTCCGCCTATCCTGTACACCTTACCGTTTTCACCATAGCACCGCGTCATGCAGGAAGCTACCCCCTTTATAAGCTCATCACCTGCAGCATGCCCCATGGTATCATTTACCATCTTAAGTCCGTCAACGTCCATTGATACATATACGAACGTATCTGTCCAGCTTAACTTATTATTTATGTCGTCCTCGTAAGCACGTCTGTTGAGGCAGCCTGTAAGCTCATCGGTGTTGGACAGCCTGATCTGCTCATCACGCTCAGCCCTCGCCATAAGCAGTCTTCTGACAACCAGATACAGGACTACCACTGTTATTATCAGGTACGCCGCCATCACTGCCATAACTGCCAGATTACTCTTGTCATTTATAGCCGTTTCATACAGGATACCTATAAGATAATCCCCTCTCTTTTCAACTACGCTGTTATATCTCTCACCCTCATACCGGTAGTTGAAACTGATTGGTTCTCCATCTGTTATTACATCATTTATATAATCAACCTTGCTTATTGTACGACCTATCTTACTACTTTCCGTGGCGCCACGTATAATACCTGTATCTGCATCTGCCACGTATATATGCATACCCTCATAGGTTGGCATATTTCCTATAACTGCAGAAATCTCATTCTGCTTAACCTCTTCCAGAAGCCTCACAGGCTTAATGCCAACCTGCACCATATGTGTTCCTTCCTCATTCCAGGTAATGGCATACATCATTTCCTTACCTTCTGAGGTATTCGGGGTAACATCCTGGCACATGGTCAGTTCCTTGTCCTTAAGCATAGGCTTGAAAAAACCTATCTGGTCTCCCGAATCAAAATTATAACCATAGTACTTAGGTATAGTTCCGCTGTATATGGTTCCTGTTGCATCAAAGATATGTATCTCGTCAACTGACATAAGGGTTGCTATCTTGTTAAGCTCACCTATATCCAGCTCCGACTCCGGCCTTGAATCTATCATATAAGAAACTGCCCTTGCGCGGATCATATAGTCGTTCTTAAGCGAAGCCAGCATCTCCTCTTCATTTCTCCGGTTCTCGTCTATAATACTTATTACCTGATCAAGGAGTACCTTGGATGTTTTCTCAGAACTCTTATTATTAATATAAACCAGTATTCCAAACTCCATCAACATGGCAAATATCACCACAAGCACTGACGTTACGATCAGCTTCCATGATATTTTGTTTTTGGTTTTTTCCTGTCTCTTCATACCCCATCACCTAAATTATTTATTGGCGCAACCAACTTTTATTATGAATTGTACCACCATTATGTATCATGGTCAATTTAAGAAGCTATGAGTGTATCACAATTATGAAGCGATGAATGGATTACAATTATGAAGCTATGAACGGATCACAATTGCTTTGCTCGACTTATGTTCTATACTCTGTCACACTGCCTAGGGCATACCCACATGATAACCTTAGGATTACTATTGGACCTTATGGCTTAGTGGATACATGTTTGTGCTTAAATATTTCATTCCGTTGTCGGCAAGGGCAATGATTATATTCTTGCCCTTATTTTCAGGTCTCTTAGCTACCACTGTCGCTGCATATATGGCTGCGGCTGCCGACTGACCTAAGAACACACCATCTGTCCGGGCAATCTCACGTCCTACAGCGTAGGCGTCCTCACCCTTAACATCTACACACTCATCATAGTCAAATCCAACGATGAACGGAGCCTTTGCGCTGTCAGGAAATCCCGGATCGCCAAATGGTGCAATACCATCTATAGTCTGTGGATCCTCAGATCCGCCCGGTCTTGATGTGACATCTGCCTGAACGGCAACAATCTTCACATCAGGATTTTTTTCTCTGAAATATTTTGATAAACCTGTTATGGTTCCGGCAGTACCACTGGTTGCCACAAGGATGTCAACCTTGCCGTCGGTATCTTCCCAGATCTCAGGGCCTGTGGTTGTGTAATGAACTCCCGGGTTGGCTTCATTTGCAAGCTGGTTTATGAAATAATGTGGTGTAGGCTGTGCATCGCAGTATCTTTGGATTGCTTCCTGATAAAAGCCTGTTGAGAAGGTTCCATTTGCGAATGCCTCAGGGACCCCCGGCACATCAAACATGCTCTTAAGCTCTGCACCATATGCCTCCAACATCTTCTGTCTCTCCTCTGATTGTCCCGGCTCAAGGAATACAGTAAGCTTGTAGCCCCTGCTGGCTGAAAATGCAGCAAGTCCGATACCTGTATTTCCTGATGTATTTTCTACAATAGTATCTCCCGGATGGAGTATTCCCTTCTCCTCTGCCGCCTTGATCATGTTAAGTGCTGCTCTGTCCTTTATGGAGCCTGATGGATTGAAGTACTCCAGCTTGCCAAGAAGATGTGCCTCTATGTTATTCTTTTCCTGATATTTTACAAATTCAAATAATGGTGTATGTCCTACCAGTTCTTCAATATTCTTTATAATGTTACTCATGATATATCCTCTCTTTCGTTAGTTACTTTCTGTATAAGTCTTTGTATGGATCCTCCAGGTATGGCGGAAGGTAATCCCCGCCGCTTATATACCGGGCAAATGCTATAAGTGAAGACGCGCAGCCTGCTGATCCATGATACAGTCCTATGTACGGATCTGATGTCTCCGGCTCGTGCCTGTTCCATGCCGTGTACCAGTTTCTTAATTTATTCCTGTAAGTAGACTCACCTATGATGGTCTCTGCCGCATCATAAGCCGCACTCAGGTATCGGTCATCCCCTGTAAGCTTGTGTACGTTTAGAAAATGCTCCAACATTCCCGCTGCACCACAGCAGTAACAGTTGGTACGCCAATATCCCTCCGAATGCTTCGTCGGTGCTCCTGTGGCAAGAAGTCCGTTGGTAAGCTTCACCACAAAATCCTTGTACCTTTCCTCACCTGTGATCTCATATAAGCTATAGAACAGCCTTGAGGTTCCCACAGGCCCCTGACACACTCCCAAGTAATAAAGATCTGTGAGGTATGTGTCGTTGTACCTCACAAGAGCCGCCTCACCATCCTCTGAGTAATCGGCAATGTTCATTATGTACTCTGCAGCCCCTTTTGCAGCTTCTATGTATTCTGACAAAGGTAATGGTGCCTTAACCTCCCTGTTGCCTGTCCCGTGTTTATATACTTCCGCAAGAATGTATCCACAACCTGCAGCACCATATTCAAATCCCGGAAAATATCCCCCCGGCTTGCCGATAGTTGGAAATGTCTCTGTAGGCATTACATACCATCTGTAACCGCCGTCAGGTGCCGGCTCCTTCTTATCCAGTATGTAGGCTGCCGCCTTAGCCGCAGCCTGTATATATCTCTCATCACCGTAGCGTTCATAGGAATCAACAAGATACAATATCAGACCGCCTTCACCGATGATCCCGTAATCGCCGTACCAGAATAATCTGCCATTTTCTTCATTTGCAGACAAGATACAATCATCAGTAACCCTGACGGCAAATGTCTTATACTCCTCGTCTCCTGTGATCCTATATAACTCCGACGCCAGATATCCGCCACCTGCAGGACCATTCAGATATCCTATATAAGCCCCCTGCAGATAAGGTTGTTCAGTAGTAAAATCTTCTTTTCCTTTGTAATTCTTCATAACGTATGCTGCTCCGGCCCTGGCTTTCTTAAGCCACTCCTCATCACCGGTTGCAACATAAAGTCTCAGGTAAAATAACGCAATACCCGCCGCCCCGCCATAAAGGCTTGTGGATTTCAAAAGCAGAGTGTCTTCATCCACCTGCTTTCCCGGCAGCACATCCCAATATTCTTTATCTTTATCTATATGTCCGTAGGTTTCAAGCCAGGCTGCTGATTCCAGAGCAACCTCAACAAGCCGCTCTCCGGTAAGAGGCTCGAAACGCCTTATCCAGTTTTTCTTGCTCATAATGTATCCTTTCTGTGCTTAAATACATGTATACCTATCTTCTATCTGTCTTTGTATATATGTATGTCTTCTACTTATTTTCCTAGCATTTTAGTAGGTTTATCTGATAAAAAAATACTACCATTCAAGGCAGTATTTGTATAATCTGAATTTTTTATTATAGGTTATAGGGTGAGGCTATATAATACTAGTAATATCTAACCTCATGCTCCACCAGCTCATCACCTTCATATCTGAGCTTCAAAGTAAAAAATCTCTGCTCATCCTCAAGAATGATCTTTAAGAATATGGCGTCTCCTGTCCAGGTTGGAAGCTTAGGAACCTTCTTCTTGTCTATCCAGGCAAGGTCTCCCTCGTCACATATCTGAACTTCGCCGATGAAATCATCCGCAGTGAACAGGCTCATCTGCTCCGGCTCACATTCATTACTTATAAAGGTGATAAGTCCACGAAATCTGTAGGAAGTAAGGGTAAGTCCGGTCTCCTCCTTCACCTCACGGAGCAGGCACTCCTCCGGTGTCTCTGCATACTCTGCGTGTCCACCGACGCCTATCCATTTGCCCTTGTTTATGTCATTTTCCTTCTTGGTTCGATGGAGCATAAGGTAACATCCATCCTTTTCTATGTAGCATAGGGTTGTCATTTTCATAATCGTTTCCTCTTTAAAATCAGCGTAAGCATCTAAGTGTATCATATATTGTAACAACATTTATAATCCGGATAACGTCCGCATTACCAAATCTACATCCTTATTCTCCAACTCCTGAATAATGTGCAGATACGTTTTTTGAGTTGTGGTCATACTGGCATGCCCCAGTCTCCGGGCAACGCTGGCTATAGATACCCCTGCAAACAGCAAAAGTGATGCGTGGGTATGTCTTAATCCATGTATGGATATTTCTGATATTCCACAGTTTCTGCAGTGCCTGAGAAGTACATCATTTACCGTAGAATTATATATCTTATTCTCACCAACAAATATAGGCTTGTCGTCAGGCATCCCCTTAACAAGTTCTGAAAACTTAACAACTATCTGCCAATCAATCTGAATTTTTCTGACAGATGAATTATTCTTTGTGGGAAGAAATCCTCCATCTCCCTTATAATCCCACGTTTTACTTATAGATAATGTCTGCCTTGAAAAATCGAAATCACCCGGAGTAATAGCAAGTGCCTCCGAGAATCTCATTCCCGTCTTTGCCACAAGCATAATAAACCAGTCCCAGTTAGGTTCTTCCCTTATATCAAGATCTGCTATAAGTGTATGCAGTTCAAATTGATTCAGATACTTTATCTTCTTCGCCCTTGGAGTCTTTCCCTTTATGATAGCTTTCCTTGTAGGATCCCTTTCAATAAGACCTTCATCCACAGCATCAAGTACAGCCCCTTTAAGCTGATGATGAAAATCAAGGGTAGTCTGCCGTTCATGTTCCCTGGCATAATCATTTAAAAGCTGCTGATAAGCCGTCCTTGTAAGCTCGCACACCTTTAGTTCCGGTGCAAGTCTCTCAATCCATTTCTGTGTCATAAGATACTTAGACATTGTTGCATCTCTTATTGCATCCTTTTTGTATACATCAATCCACTGTCTGTAGTATTCATAAAAGAGCGATTCACTGTTCATATCATTTAGCATAAGCTACCTCCATTCCTCTTAAGCTGCCTACGCTGATATAAGCAAATGAAATAGCTGCTTTATATTACAGTTTCTGTTAGTTATTCACCAATGGTTCAATCTCTTCCTTCATCACATTTCTTAACTCAGCAATCATCTTGGCATAATACTTAAACTTTGGAAGTGCATTGTCACAGTTCTCTTTATAGCCGGTATAATCTACTGTTGCCTTTATAGCACTTTCATTTGGAATCTGCCCATTTCTATAATGCCTTGCCGCATACATAACGTCTTCCTCTGCCGCATGCCATGTATCACAAAACTCTGCAACCACACGATGTATACAATCATTCTTCATATTCTCCACAATATTTAATATGGATTGACCTCTGTATTTAGTTTCATCTTCTTCAATTTCGTATATGAGTCTTGCCATAATGTCTGCAATCTTGGCGTTATCCTTACGGAGTTCCTCAACATACTCTTTGGCTTCGTCTATACTCTTCTGCCTTTGTTCCGGAGTTACAGTCACATCATCATCCGGAGTTACTATATTCTGGATCAGGTTGATAATGTACTCATAATCTATCTTGGTGTTACTATATGCCATAAGCTCATAGTCAAGCTCAACAGGATTTATGCCATCTCCATCAGTACCCTCCGGATCCGGCTTTATCTCTTCCTTAATGTTCTTGTAATGGCCGACATAATCCTCATATTCACTCTGGCTGATTCCATATTCTTCAAGCAGGCTGTCGTCATATTTTGTAAATGATTTCAACTGGGCAAATAACCTGTCAAATTCCTGGAATATTTTCACAAATACAATCTTTTCTTTGTCAGACAGGCTTGCAGAAGATGCCTCATCGGGAGTTGCCGCTACCGCCCTGAGAGCTGCCAGTGATTTCCTGAAAGCTTCATCGACCTCATCCCATTCAGCCAGCAATGTCTCCTTAGTTCCACCTGCCGAGTAGAGCTTTACCGCATTATCAACGGCTCCCTTAAAAAGCTTAGGCGCCTGAAACGTAACAATCTGTCCAAAGGTCTTATTCTTGTCAAATATACGATTTGTCCTTGAAAATGCCTGGATCAGATCATGCGGTCCCATAGGCTGACGATCTATAAATATTGTAGACATGCATGGTGCGTCAAAACCTGTAAGCAATCTGTCCACAACAATAACCAGATCCAGCTGCTCACTTCGTTTCTCATACATAGGATCCTTTCTTGCCAGCCTCTTATTAAGGTTGCCGTTATAGGTCTGTATCTGGGAAATATCAAACTTCGTTCCGAACATGTTATTGTAATCATCAAGGGACTGCTTCATCTTGTCCTGATTCACATGTGAATTCTCTTCATTCTCAGTTACGGAATATGTAATAGCAAATTTAGGGAAATCCGGAAGCACCTGCTTAATCCTGTCATCTATCTTAAGTTCAGTCTCCCCGTTCTTAACCCTTGTAAGAAGGTCATAGTACTTTTGTGCGATCTGGATTGAGCTTGTTGTAAGGAGTCCCTCATAGGTCTTGCCTTTACCATTCTGAAAGCCCAGCTTGCCATAGGATCTGTTAAGGATCATATCTAGCACCCTGAGCATATGTGTCTCATTATCATATATCGTCTGATCTGTCTCATCAACCATATTTTTAGGTCCATTATGCTCCACCTGGAATCCGAGTACTGCCTTGTCATGTATCGCATTCTGTATTGTGTACCGATGTAATCTTGCTCCATACAATTCTTCGGTTGTACGAGGCAGATCTCCCATCTGAGGATATGGATTCTCTGCGAATCTAGGTGTTCCTGTAAATCCATACCAAAGTGATCTGTTAAAGAAACGCTCTATCTCACGCTTAGTCATTGGTGTAACTGCCCTATGACACTCATCAACTACAAATGCAATCTTAAGGTTTCGTATTTTATTGTATTCCGGAGTCCCCTCCTGCAGTCTTTTTGTGATCAATCTCTGTAATTTCTGTATTGTGGTAACGATAACCTGTCTGTCTTCCGATTTCAGTTTCTTTTTGAGGTCATCCACATTATCTGTATTCTCTACACATATAGAATCGTTATTTGCATATGCCTGAAATGCCTGGCTTGTCTGGGTATCCAGATCTTTTCTGTCTATCAGGAAAATAGTCTTGTCAAGGGATGGTATATCCATAAGCAGATTTCTTGTAGCCTTGTAGGATGTCAGGGTCTTGCCTGAGCCTGTGGTATGCCATACAAATCCGCCCTTTCCTACTTTTGATGCTTCCCTTATGGATTCTATTGCATGGATCTGATATGGTCTGAGAAGTATCAACCTCTTCGCATCCCGGTCAAGCACCGTATATCTGGCGATCATCTCATGTGCCTGAGGTATGCTTAAAACACACCTTGCAAAATCTATATAATCTGTAACGGGATTATTATTGCTGTCCAGCCATCCGCTTACAAATTTCTCGTTCAGCTCATTATCACCAGCTGCAGAGAAATATTTCGTATCCACGCCATTACTTATAACAAACATCTGCACAGCAGAGAATATACCTGTGAATTTACCCTCACCGATATATTTCTTTATCTGCCTGAAAGCATCCATATATGAGTGCTGCTTATTCTTAAGCTCTATATGTATCATAGGAAGACCGTTGATCATAAGGGTTACATCAAATCTTCTGTCCCTTGTGCCGTCAACGTCTTCCGCCGCAGCCAGTGCATTATACTGATTTATAACTTCATATACACTGCTTCCGCCTGCTATATGTTCATGATTCATTACAACAAGATGGAGTTTTTCTGTGCCTCTCTGCACATGTACCTGTACCTTGCCGTTCTCTCCCACAAGCCATTCTCCGGCCTTGTAGAATGATGAGAATTGAAGCTGGTTCTTCACCTGTTCAAATTCAGGATCCGATAAGCTCTCACCATTAAGCCTGTCTTTATTATTCTGCTCAAGAATATATCTGAAATTGTTCCACAGATCACTTTCAGACTTCAGATCCGGTCTATATGTCCACTGAGAATCCCCATATACCAACTGATTGATTAATTTCTCTTCAATTAAAGCTTCTAATTCTGCCATTATACCCCTTCTCCTAATATTGAACGTCAGCCCATTTAAAATTCGCCTTCGGCAAAGGGCTGGCGCTGCATGTCTGGTTTTCATATAAAGCCTGACACATTCGTCTCAGCTATTATCTTTGACGCTTGTGCCTTTCCTTCTGCTTATACATATATTCATCAGCCTGCTCCATAGCAGTCTCCCAATTGCGCCGTCTGTTCACATCAGTTTCTCCGACCTCTGCTCCTTCATGATCATCTATGCCTATATGTCTATTTCCTCCGGCCTCTACAGCTACAACTCCAAAGCTAAAGCACCTGTCATACCTATCCCCTGAGCTTTCCCCGAACTGTCTCTGTATGGCATACATCCTTTGTTCTGCCGCCTCAACGCTACAATCCACGAATACAACACAAAATTCATCTCCACCTATTCTGGCAAGAATGTCCGTACTTCTTGTATTCCTACGAAGTATTTCCGCAAAATCACTTATATATGCATCCCCCTCTGCGTGTCCAAAGGTATCATTAACATATTTTAACCCATCCATATCACAATAACAAAATGCCACTTCTTTATACTTCTCCGCCAGATTGTCCATCATTCTGTCAAAGTAATATCTGTTACCAAGATGGGTAAGTGGATCATAAAGTGCCTCTCTAACCAGTACCTCTTCGCGCTCACGAAGCTGGGAAGTCATCGTATTAAATGCCGCGGAGAAGTCACCCAGATAGGATACCTCCTGGGAGTAGTCCCCCTTTGCCACCTGCTTCGCCTGCCATGTAAGGTGCTTCATATTGGAATATATTCCCTTTAGATTATCACAAAGTCTGTTATCAGGATGTGGCGTAAATTCAGATAAATTCCCCTTTGCCAGGGCTGCTGAACAATCTCTCATCTCCGCCAGAGCCTTCTCCAGATATTGAAGTCCCTGCCCCAGCTTGCGATATGATTCATCCAACTCCTCAATCTCAATATGCGCCCTTTCCGGCTCATAGATTATGCATCGCAAATATTCAAATAATGTGTTGCAATTCTTATCTTCCATATAGTATTTCTCTGCGCTGTTACGCTCTTCTCTTATATTTGTTGTTCTTTACCCGGTTACCCGGGCATCAAATCTACAGAAACGTCCACCGGTTGCCCAACAGTCAACCTCTATTGCCTGATATGGCTTCCCTGAATACAATGACAATATTCCCGATATAAATCCCTCATCAAAGTTGCATTCTGTATTTCCCAGCATAGGAAGTCCGGAACAGTCAACATCCTCTGCGACTGTAAGAAGGATCCTTCCGCTTTCTTCATCCATATCCTCTATCCTCAAAACGCCTATCTTAAGCTTCTTCATCTCTACCTGAAGTTCATTCACAAACTCGTCCATAGGAAGTTCAAGATTAAGAAAGTTCCTTGCAAAATATTCTCCGGCCATCTTTCCTGCATCCCTGAATATCTCTATCTGAGTATCCTTACCATATTTGTTTCTTAATTCCACCTTAAGCGAATATTCTAACACCCTGTATACAAATACCGGAAGCTCGTCTCCAAGGTTTTCTCTGCCATTCTTACCGTAATCAAGATATGTATCAAGTGTCAAAGGCTTCTGTTCCTTTAAAAATATGTTATCTTCCATACATCTGTCTCCTGTGTATTGCCTAATATTATAAATCTATATATACAAGTTCGTTATCTGCCTTTATACACTAACTACTCCAAAAAATCAAACAACTGTAGTTATTATACAATAAGTTTATGCCATTGAAAACTTATGTTTATGAATTTGTCAAACTTCCACTGGTGAAGAGTGATGAGGT
>ERZ773210.601-NODE-601-length-41698-cov-17.681003_pt1 | contig 41698 bp, 38 predicted proteins | sample MGYA00580528_ERZ773210 | MGnify/ENA primary metagenome ERZ773210 (study PRJEB29015, sample SAMEA2737769) | human gut metagenome | biome: human gut; feature: human-associated habitat; material: faeces | place: China | collected 2012 ...
GGGCCTTGCCCGGCTCAATCAAGATACCTTTCATACTTGTAAAAACCTCCAAAGTGTGTTATCCTTCGGGGTGATGGAGTCGTTCAAACCATCATCCCTTGCAGCTCGTCGGTGCGCCAACACCGGCGGGCTTTTTGTTTGTCTGCATCTTCTGCAGCATGTACTTGCCGTAGGATATGCCCAGCTTGTCCGCGGCACGGCAGTCAGCCCGGAACTCGGCCTCTCGATCTTCCGCCGTCTTGACGGGTTCGGCCGGCTTCGGCTTAGTAGACCGGACTCCTTCGTTCTTCCGTGCCCACCACTTGGCGGTCTGTATCCTGTGGTGCTCTTTCTGGCAGGCAGGACAGCGCATTTTTGCGTAATGGACGTTGTGCATTACCATTCCGCAGTCAACACAGACGCGGGTGTACGCCATACCGTTGTGCGCCATATTACCCCGCCTTCCTGCCGCTCTTGATGGTATTGCGGGGCTGCTTGTGGACCTTGCGCTGTCTGCGCTCCCGGTCCTCGGCCACAAAAGACAGCCGCATGAACAGCAGCGCGGCCAGAATGAGCACCATGGACGTGATGAAGCAGCTGACCATACTCTGGTCGGTGGCAGCGCCCTCGACGCCGCAGGCAAAGACCATGCCCACGGCAAAGCAGGCCATGGCCAGCCACTGGTAAACGGTGGATTTGATTCTCATGCGGTTTCTCCTTTCTCAACAGCGGGGAAGAAATACTCCCCGATCTTCTCCTGCGGGATGTGCAGCACCCGGCAGATGGCGGTGATCTCTTTGATTTCCCAACTGCCATTATCCTCCGGCTCGTTCAGGCGCTTGTTCAGCGTGCGAGGCTTCAGACCTGCCAGTTCTGCGAGCTCTCCCTGCTGAAGGTCCTGATCTTCATACAGACGCCGGAGCTTCAGATAAGGTTTCTTCATGGTTAGGCCTCCTTTTTATTGCGCGCGTTGATGATCGCGGTAAGCGCAGCGTTAAACTCGCTTTCAGACTTCTTCGGCGCATAATGACCGTTCAGGACCTGAGAGACGTACTTGGGATTTTTGCCCATCTGCGCAGCGAGTTCTTTGCCGGTGACGCCAGCGTTGTGCATTTTCCCAACAAGTTCACCTGTCCATTGTGCAGGCATACAATTCTAACCTCCTTCAGCATAAAAACTTGACTTTGGTTAGAACTTGCGGTAAGATGATGGTGCTAACAATTATCCAGCGCAAATTCTAGCCTGAGCCATTCAGTTGTTTCCGGGCTTTGTTTGCTAACCAGATTCAACTGTGACACTATGATATCTGAATTTGGTTAGAAAGTCAATGGAAAAATCTGAATTTGGTTAGTTTTGTCGCTCTGCACAAAAAGGAGCGTTGAAAATTGTGTTTTATGACCTTTACAATGAGTTGTGCCAGAAAAAGGGCGTGAGCTGCAGCCGAGCGGCTAAAGAAATCGGTTTGAGCAACTCCACAGTGACAAAATGGAAAAATACAGGCGCGACACCTTCCGGTGACACTCTTTCTAAGGTGGCAGCCTATTTTGGGGTGTCGGTGAATAACTTGATAGGCGAACAGAAAGGCCCCGCCGCACAAGGCGACGGGGTCACAGATGATGATATTAAATTTGCGCTTTTTGGCGGTGGACCGGTTACGGACGCTCAGTACGAGGAAGTAAAGCAATTCGTCCGGTTCATAAAGGAGCGGGATGCAAATGGGAACAAGGGCTGACTTTTATAAAGTTGCGTCCGAAAACAATGTGGAGATTTTGCATCGTCCATTGCCCATTACTGGCAGTATGTCCACAGAGATATGTGGGCAGTGCTTCATTGGGCTGGACAATTCACGTTCTTATACATATGCGGAAGAACAGGCTCGTATTGGGCACGAACTGGGCCACTGTCTATATGGTGGATTTTATTCAATAAAAATGCCGTTTGACATTATCGAGCGTCATGAGGTACGGGCAGACCACTGGTATATTCGCCATGCAATACCAAAGCAACAACTGTTTGCGATGTTAAAGCAAGGGCGAGACGCCTGCGAAATCGCGGAGCTGCTGGACACCACAGAAGAATATGTCCGGCGAGCTTACTACTATTATAAAGATACTGAGGAATTAACCGAGGAGGAATTGGAAAATGCCTAAATGTACTCGATGCGGCAGAAAAGGATTTTTCCTGAAGCTGACGGATGGGTTGTGTGCGAACTGTGCATCCACTGTCAGAATGGAGCAGGAGCAGGCGGTGCTGCAGAGCAAACTGGCTGATTTGAATACAAAACTTTCTGATCAGCAGGCGTTGTTTGATAAAATCTCTGCGGAAGCCAAAGAGGCTGGTATCGCAAAGGCAAAAGCTGAGAATGCTGAGCTTACCACGCAAAATCTCCGACTTCAAGAACAGAACCTGGTACAGACAGAAAAGCTGCACCAAGCAAAGGACAGTGAATCAAAAGCCTTAAAAAGTTCTGACAACGCCTTGCAAAGAGTGCGTCGAAGCAAAGAGTTGATTAAAGCAATCCAGCACGCCAGCGAAGCATTCGGCACAGAAAACGAGTTGCCCTCTGTGGATGACTTGCTGAAGGATGCGGATGCCCTGATGCAGCCCACCGTGACCCTTACGCTCCAGTGTCTGGACATGAAGGAACTGCGGAAGCGGTATAGAGAAAACGAAAAGAACATCCAGGCGACCTTTGAAAAATACAAAGACCGTTACACAACAAAGGCCAACATCACAATCTACCGACTGATGGTCATTGCGCTGTCGGCAGAGTTGCAGAATGTACTGAATAATATCAGCTTTGGCAAGCTGGATGATGTGCTGAACGATATTAAAACGATTACCAACAAATATTATGTAATTGCGGCGGATGGCAACCAGAGCATTGCTCCCACGGTCAAGAAGTTTATTGGTGAGCTGGATTATTATTTTCAGGAAGCCGTTAAAATCGAGTATGAATACTATGTTCAGAAAGAGCGCGCCCGTGAGGAGCAGCGTGCTATCCGTGAACAGATGCGGCAGGAAGCCGAGGAACGCCGCGAGCTGGAACGCCAGCGCAAGCAGATTGAAAAGGAAGAAAGCAAGTATCACGACCAGATCAGTCAGTTGACAGAACAGATGCAGTCTGCAGATGATGAAAAGACAAAGCTGCTTCAAGCACGCATTGAAGAACTGCAGCGTCAGCTGGGCGCGGTGGCTGAGCAGCGTGATAAAATTGTTCAGCTGCAGAACGGTAAGGCCGGTAATGTGTATGTTATCAGCAACATTGGATCGTTTGGTGAGAATGTGTTTAAAATCGGCATGACTCGTCGTTTGGAGCCCATGGATCGTGTGAATGAGCTTGGCAGCGCAAGCGTGCCGTTCCCGTTCGATGTCCATTCGATGATTTTCTCCGACGATGCGGTCAGCCTGGAAACTAAACTGCACCACATCCTGAACGATCAGCGAGTGAACAAGGTGAATCTGCGTAAGGAGTTCTTCCGTGTGTCGCTGGATGATATCGAAAAGCTGGTAGGTGAAATCGCTCCTACCGCTGAGTTTAAGAGAACAGCGCTGGCAGAACAGTATCGTCAAAGCCTTTCTATCACGCATGTGTCTGAGAACCCAGATGCGGCAGATGATGAAGATGAAGAAATAGCTGAATAAAAAGAAAAACCTCCTCCGGTGTTACCAGCACCGAAGGAGGTTCCAGAACCGCTTACCCGAAGGATGATGCAGTTCTGTACAGAATTGAAGCCTCTGTATAGACTATGATACCACCTCCGGGCAGGCTTGTCAAAGTGTACCCTTTTGGAGGTGTATTTTATTATGGGACTGCGAACCAATACGGCCATTTGGCTGCCGAACCAGCAGCGCTGGCAGATCAAGGTGCAGAAGGACGGCGTGCGCCGGACCTTTACCAGCGCCAAGCCGGGGCGCACCGGCCAGCGGGAAGCGAACCGCAAAGCGGACGCATGGCTGGATGAAGGGGTAGTGAACACCCGCATTCTGGTCGAAAATGCCTACCCTGAGTGGGTCTCGGGAATCAAGCAGACCACCAGCAGTTCCAATTGGCTGCCAATCGAAAGTCGGTGGAAGAACTGGGTACTGCCTGCAATCGGGAAAAAGCGGGTCGAAGACCTGACGGAGCAGCAGCTGCAGACCGTCGTGAACCGGGCGTATTCCGGTGGTCTGAGCAAAAAGACTCTCACCAGTCTGTGCTGCGATCTGCGGAACTTCTGCAAATGGCTGCGCCTGAACAAGGTGTCAACGCTCTTTCCAGAATCGCTCCATGTGCCAAAAGCTGCCAGAAGCAAAGAAAAAGAGATTCTTCAGCCAAAAGCGCTGCGGACGCTGTTCATCATCGACACGACACTCTGGAGGGGAAAGCGTGTGCCGGATCCTTATGTCAATGCCTACCGGTTCAGCGCTGTTACCGGCCTGCGCCCCGGCGAGCTGATCGGTCTGCGCTGGGAGGACATTCAGGGCGGACAGGTGCGTGTGCGCCGCGCAATCAATATTCACGGCGAAGAAACGCAGGGCAAAAATGAGAATGCGCTGCGGTCATTCGTGCTTACCGGAACCGCCGCAGGGGTCCTTGCAAACCAACGCCTTCTCACAGGAGCAGGGGAGAGCGTGTTTGATATTCAGTCCGAGAGTACTTATCGCCATTGCTGGAAACGGTACTGCGAAGCAAACGATATCGATTATGTGCCGCCCTATAATCTGCGGCACACCTTTGTGTCACTTGCAAAGACTCTCCCAGAAGGAACCGTGAAATCGTTGGTGGGACATTCCCGACAAATGGACACTTACGGAGTCTATGCGCATTTGTTGCAGGGAGAAAAAGAACAGACTGCGCAATTTCTCGAAGATAAACTGCAAAAAGTCCTGAAAAAATAAACCCACTTTGCAACCCGCTTTTATTTGCACGACTATGCGAGTGACCACGTCAGCAAATGACATGTGCTGTAAAAAGTGGCTTGATTCCTATGAATTCGGAAATATATAACGTTGACATGCGGAAATTTTGCTTGTTCGACTCCCATCGCCTCCACTAACCGCAACGCGGTAGAACCCGCAGAATTCGACGAAGACTCGCCGGATTCTGCGGGATTTTTGTTTTTAGAGAAGTCGGAGAACGGTACAAAAATGTGGTCGACGTCGTCGGTGCCGGAGGTGCAGAAGTTGAAGCAGACGGTAGCCCACGCTTCACAACGCAACAGTCCCCCACGGCCTTACCGACCGCGGGGGACTGCTTTTATCTTTTACATTAAAACAGAGCGCACAAACAAAACGAGGGCCGACCCTGCACATAACAGGATCGGCCCTCGCGGTTTAACTCACCAGAAAATCTTAGTAGGTGATGCCCTGTGCCATCATGGCGGTAGCAACCTTCAGGAAGCCAGCGCAGTTTGCACCGACCATCAGGTTGCCCTCGGAACCGGCAGCCACAGATGCGTCATAGGAAGCGTGGAAGATGCCCTCCATGATGCCCTTCAGCTTGGCATCCACTTCCTCAAAGCTCCAGCTCAGGCGCTCGGAGTTCTGGCTCATCTCCAGACCGGAGGTAGCCACGCCGCCGGCGTTGGAAGCCTTTGCGGGTCCGTACAGAACGCCGTTGGACAGGTAGACCTCGATTGCCTCGGGAGTGCTGGGCATGTTAGCGCCCTCGCACACGACGGTGCAGCCGTTCTTGACCAGAGCCTCAGCGGACTCCTTGTTGATCTCGTTCTGGGTTGCGCAGGGCAGGGCGATGTCGCAGGGGACAGTCCAGACCTTGCTGCAATCTGCAACATAGGTTACACCCTCGTGGGTCTCGGCGTACTCCTTGATACGGCCGCGGCGCACTTCCTTCAGATCCTTGACGTAAGCCAGATCAATGCCGTTGGGGTCGTAGACGTAGCCGTTGGAGTCGGACATGGTCACGACCTTGGCACCCAGCTGGGTTGCCTTCTCGCAGGCGTAGATGGCTACGTTGCCGGAACCGGAGATGACAACGGTCTTGCCCTCGAAGCTGTCGTTGCGCATGCACTTCAGAGCCTCAGCGGTGAAGTAGCACAGGCCGTAGCCGGTAGCCTCGGTACGAGCCAGAGAACCGCCGAAGGTCAGGCCCTTGCCGGTGATCATGCCGCCCTGGAAGCTGTTGGTCAGGCGCTTGTACTGGCCGAACATATAACCGACCTCACGGCCGCCGACACCGATATCACCGGCGGGGCAGTCCACGAACTGGCCGATGTGGCGGTACAGCTCGGTCATGAAGCTCTGGCAGAAGCGCATGACTTCCATGTCGCTCTTGCCGTGGGGGTCGAAGTCAGAGCCGCCCTTGCCGCCGCCCATGGGCAGGGTGGTCAGGCTGTTCTTGAAGATCTGCTCAAAGCCCAGGAACTTCAGGATGCCCTGGTTGACAGAGGGATGGAAGCGCAGACCGCCCTTGTAGGGGCCGATGGCGCTGTTGAACTGCACACGGTAGCCGCGGTTGACCTGGACCTTGCCTTCGTCATCGACCCAGGGCACACGGAAGCTGATGATGCGTTCCGGCTCGACCAGACGCTCGATCAGACCGGCCTTCTCATATTCGGGGTGCTTCTCCACGACGGGCTGGATGCTCTCCAGCACCTCGCGGACAGCCTGCAGAAATTCGGGCTCATTGGCATTGCGCTGAGCCAGACCATCGTAAACACGCTTCAGGTATTCATTCGTCAACATAATCGAATACTCCTTTTCCCAGTATACTTTCACCGGTTCTGCCAAACAACTTGCAGAACACTTTATCATTATAAAGCTTTCTGTGGCGATTTACAAGAGAAGCGGAGCAGAAAATCTTTCAAAAAAACAGAAGAAAAGATGAACCCGCTTCACAAAAACATCCGGCCGCTGCAAAAACGGCGCAGCATCTTCTGTTTTGCGGCAGACCGGCACCCAAAAAGAATGCCTTTTGCGGGGGAAAAGGCCCGGCGCAAAAGGCAGAGAAACCAGCGTGTTTACTTCTTCAGCAGTTTTTCACAGGCATCGGCGGCACCTTCCAGATACTCGCCGCCGTAGGTCTCGATCATGCCGGCATCGGAGAGGGCGGCCAGCTGCGGGTCGATGGGGCACTTGGCCAGAACGGGCAGATGGTGCTTTGCAGCGACCTCGTCCACATGGCTGTTGCCGAACACACCGATGTGCTTGCCGCAGTCGGGGCAGACGATGTAGCTCATGTTCTCGACGATGCCGAGCATGGGCACCTTCATCATCTCGGCCATGTTGACGGCCTTGGCCACGATCATGCTGACCAGCTCCTGCGGGCTTGCCACGACGACGATGCCGTCCACCGGCAGGCTCTGGAAGACGGTCAGGGGCACATCACCGGTTCCCGGAGGCATGTCCACGAACAGGAAATCGACGTCCTTCCAGACCACATCGGTCCAGAACTGCTTCACCGCACCGGCGATGACGGGGCCGCGCCAGACGACGGGGTCCTCTTCGTTCTCCACCAGCAGGTTGATGCTCATCACGTCGATGCCCATCCGGCTCTGGATGGGCCAGCAGCCCTTCTCGTCGGCCATGGCACGGCCATGGATGCCGAACAGCTTGGGAATGGACGGGCCGGTGATGTCGGCGTCCAGGATGCCGCAGTGGTAGCCGCGGCGGGCCATGGCGCAGGCCAGCAGAGCGCTGGTCATGCTCTTGCCGACGCCGCCCTTGCCGGATACGACGCCGATGACTTTTTTGACGCTGCTGTTGGGGTTGGGGGCATCATGCTGCGGGGCAGCCTCGCGGGAAGAACATGCTGCGCTGCAGGTAGAGCAGTCATGGGTGCATTCTTCGCTCATACTCTCATAAGGCCGGTCCGGGTGGGATGCGGCCTTTCCTCCTTCGTTGATGTTTGGGAAAAATCTCTTGACCGGCTCCTATCATACCATAAAACCAGAAGAGAAACAACCCACACGGCGGCTCATATTTTGCAAAGCGGTGCCCATATAATAAAAGGAAGAAGGGGAGGTGCGGCGATGCGTCCGAGCTACCTGAAGAACGCGGCCCTGCTCACGGGGGCGGATGTGGTGCTCCGGCTGGCCGGGATGGGGCTGCGCATCTGGTTGGCCAATGCGCTGGGCGGCGAGGGGATGGGCCTGTACCAGCTGGTGCTGGCGGTGTATTCGCTCTTCGTCACGCTGGCGACGTCCGGCGTCTCGGTGGCGGCCACCCGCCTGATGGCCGAGGAGCTGAGCCGCAGCCGGGCCGAGGCCCGCGGGATGCTGCTCCGTCTGCTGGGAGCGGCGCTGCTGCTGGGCAGCGCTGCGTGGGCGGGGCAGTTCGGTCTGGCGGAGTTGGCCGCAGCGTGGTGGCTGGGCGATGTCCGCGCCGCCGGTGCGCTGCGGGCGGCGGCATTCGGCCTGCCCTGGATGGCAGTCTCGGCGGTGCTGCGCGGCTTTTTCATTGCCCGGCGGCAGGTCGGCCCCAACGTGGTGAGCCAGCTCGTGGAGCAGACGGTCCGCATCTCGGCCATCTGGTTCGCGCTGGAGCGGGGCCGTGCGCTGGACGTGGGCGGCAAGTGCACGGCCGTTCTGGCGGCAACGGCCCTCAGCGAGACGGTCTCGGCCTGCCTGATGCTTCTGTTTTACCGGCGGGAGGCGGTGTTCGCATTCGGTGCGGGCCCGGCCCGACGCCCCATGGACCCGGCAAAGCGCCTGTGGGAGATCCTCTGGCCCGTGGAGGGCGGGCGCTGCCTTGCCAGCGCGCTCCACACGGCGGAGAACATGCTGGTGCCCGCCTGTCTGACGGTCTATCTGCTGGATGCCGGGGGCCGCAGTGCCGCCGTGGCCCAGTATGGAAACCTGAAGGGGATGGCCCTGCCCCTGCTGACCTTTCCGTTCGGGCTGCTGGGGAGCCTGTCTGTTCTGCTGATGCCGGAGATCACGCAGGCGCACATCCGGGGCGAGACGGGGCGGCTTTCGGCGCTGCTGGACCGGATGCTCCGGCTCACGGGCTACTTCTCCGCGCTGGCGGGGGCGGTGTTCTGGGTGTGGGGAGCGGCGGCTGCCCGGTTGTTCTACGGGCCGGACGGGGCCGAGGCGGGCTTCTATCTGACCGTGCTCGGCCCGGCGATGCCGCTGATGTATCTGGAAAGCATGGTGGACGGTGCCATGAAGGGGGTAGGGGAGCAGAAGGCTGTGTTCCGGTACAGCCTGTGGGATGCCGTGCTGCGCATCGCGGGGGTGATGGTGCTGCTGCCCCGGTTCGGGATGAAAGGCTTCCTCTTCGTCATCCTGCTGTCCAGCGTATATACCTGCCTGGCCAACACGGCCCGTCTGCTGCGGGTCAGCGGGATGCGTCCGGCGCTGATGCGCTGGCTGGGGGCACCGCTGCTGGCGGCGGGCGTGTCGGCCGGGGCGGGGGTGTTTCTCCGGGAAATGCTGTCCGGCTGGCAGGCCGGGGAGACGCCGGAGCAGCTGGCGGCGCTGTGCATCGGCTGCTGCAGCATGGGGCTGGCGGGGCTGGCCGCCGCCTGGCCGCTGGGGCTGGGTGCCGAGGTGCGGGCCGCGCTCCACCCGGACCGGACCCGGCAGAAGGCGAAAAAAGCGTGAAATCGACCCGGACGATGAAATCTTCTGGACACCGGGGCACGAAACGAGTATAATACAATGGATACCATGGCGCAGCAGGCTTTCTTCCCGCTGGCCTGGAAAATGAACCGGCGCAGAATGAGCGCCGAAGATAAAGAGGATTTTCTGTGAAGAATATCAAAAAAATTACGCCGCAGGTCGGGCTGCGCCGGACGTTTCTGGTGGTGCTGGACGCGGCGCTGATCCTGTTCAGCTTTTATTTTGCGCTGCTGCTCCGCGCAGACGGTGCGGTGGAAGCAGCCTGGTGGCCCCACAACCGGGCGCTGCTGTATGAGAACCTGCCCTGGATCACGGCGCTCTATCTGATCAGCTTTCTGGTGGGCGGGCTGTACTCCATCTTGTGGAAGTACGCGGGCGAGCGCGACCTGATCCGTCTGGCGGGCATGATCGCAGTGCCCACGGCAGTGGTCTACTTTGTGAACCATGGCCTCATCCACGGTGTGTTGTTCGACTCGGCCAACGCGATGGCGGCGGTGCTCATCTTCCTGCTGGTGGGCGGGAGCCGCCTTGCCTGGCGGCTGTTCCTGAACCACCCCATCGGCGAGCGGGTGCGCGGCGTTCCGTCCAAGGACCCGAACCGCCCGGTGCTGATCGTGGGCGCAGGCGAGGCCGGTGCGTGGGCGATCAATGTCTGCAAATCCAACGAGAGCTACGGCCACCCGGTCGCCGCTGTGGACGATGACCCGGCCAAATTCGGCCAGACCATCCACGGCGTCCCGGTGCGGGGCACACTGGAGCAGATCCCGCAGGTCTGCGAGAGATACAACATCCACAGCATCATCATCGCCATCCCGACGCTGCAGGGCAGCCGACTGAACCATGTCATCGACCTCTGCGTCTCCACCCACTGTGCGGTCCAGATCCTGAGCGACCCGCAGCTGGTGGGCACCGGTGCGCCGCAGCAGAATGCGTTCCGCGAGCTGAACACCGCCGATTTCCTCTCCCGCGAGGAAGTCACGCTGGACATGGAGCAGATCTCCGGCTACCTGACCGGTAAAACCGTCCTCGTCACGGGCGGCGGCGGTTCCATCGGCAGCGAGCTCTGCCGTCAGGTGATGCGCTTTCAGCCCGGCAAACTGCTCATCTTTGATATCTACGAGAACTGCGCATACGAGCTGCTGATGGAGCTGCAGCAGAAGTATGGCCGGGACATCCCGGTCACGGTGCTCATCGGCTCCATCCGCGACAAAAAGCGTCTGGACGAGGTATTCGAGACCTATCATCCCACGGTGGTCTTCCACGCGGCGGCGCACAAGCATGTGCCGCTGATGGAGGTCAGCCCGGCGGAGGCCGTCAAGAACAATGTGCTGGGCACGAAGAATCTGCTCACCAGTGCCAGCGAGCACGGCGTGGAACGGTTCGTCCAGCTCTCCACGGACAAGGCTGTCAACCCCACCAGCGTCATGGGCTGCACCAAGCGCATCTGCGAGATGCTCATCCAGACCTTTGCGGGCAACACCGACATGAAGTGTGTGGCAGTCCGCTTCGGCAATGTGCTGGGCAGCCACGGCAGCGTCATCCCGCTGTTTGAGGCGCAGATCAAAAAGGGCGGCCCCGTCACCCTGACGGACCCCAACATCGAGCGCTATTTCATGACCATCCCGGAGGCAGCCCAGCTGGTGCTGCAGGCCGGTGCCCTGGCCGAGAGCGGCAGCATCTATGTTCTGGATATGGGTGAGCCGGTCAAGATCATCGACCTGGCCAAACAGCTCATCCGCTTCTACGGCTACGAGCCGGGCGTGAACATGGAGATCAAAGTCGTGGGCCTGCGCCCCGGCGAGAAGCTCTATGAGGAGCTGATGATGGACGAGGAGCAGGACAAGATGCGCCGCACCGAGCACAACAAGATCTTCGTTGCGCCGCCGAAGGACATCGACCTGGCCCGGTTCTACACGCAGCTGCAGGATCTGAGCGCGGCAGCGGCCCACAACGACGAGGGCGTCGTGAAGCAGCTGGCCGAGATGATCCCGACGTTCACGCCCACCCGCGGCAACCTCAAGACCTGATACCGCACCGACGTGTCGGTGACACTATAAAATGTGAGGGAAGTATATTATGGAAAAGAAACCGTTTCTGACCGAAGCGCAGGCCCAGGAGATCCTCCAGGACGTGCCCACCCCGTTCCATGTCTACGATGAAAAGGGCATCCGCGAGAATGCCCGCCGCATCAACAAGGCGTTCAGCTGGAACAAGGGCTTCCGCGAGTATTTCGCCGTCAAGGCGCTGCCCAACCCGGTCATCCTGCAGATCCTGAAGGAAGAGGGCTGCGGTGTGGACTGCTCCTCCCTGACCGAGCTGATGCTCAGCGAAGTCTGCGGCTTTACCGGCAGCGACATCATGTTCTCCTCCAACCAGACCCCGGTCGAGGACATGAAGAAAGCCTACGAGCTGGGTGCCTACATCAACCTCGACGACGCCACCATGGTGGACTTCCTCGACCGTGTGGCCGGTGTGCCGGAGAACATCTTCTGCCGCTACAATCCGGGCGGAACGTTCCAGCTGGGCGAGAGCGAAGAAGGCTTCCAGGTCATGGACAAGCCCGGTGATGCCAAGTACGGCATGACCGAGGAGCAGATGATCGAGAGCTATAAGAAGCTGATGCAGAAGGGCGCAAAGAACTTCGGCATCCACGCCTTCCTGGCCTCCAACACCATCTCCGACGCCTACTATCCGGAGCTGGCCGGTATTCTGTTCCAGCTGGCGGTCCGCGTCCAGAAGGCTACCGGTGCGCACATCGCCTACATCAACCTGTCCGGCGGCGTGGGCATCCCGTACCGCCCCGACCAGACCGAGAACGACATCATGGCCATCGGCGAGGGCGTCCGCAAGAAGTTTGAGGAGATCCTGGTCCCCGCCGGCATGGGCGATGTCGCCATCTTCACCGAGATGGGCCGCTTCACCACCGGCCCCTACGGCGCGCTGGTGGCCACGGCCATCCACGAAAAGCATATCTACAAGGAGTACATCGGTCTGGATGCCTGCGCGGCCAACCTGATGCGCCCGGCCATGTACGGCGCTTACCACCACATCACCGTGCTGGGCAAGGAACATGCGCCCTGCGACCACAAGTACGACGTGGTCGGCGGCCTGTGCGAGAACAACGACAAGTTCGCCATCGACCGGATGCTGCCCAAGATCGACATCGGCGATCTGATCTATATCCACGACACCGGTGCCCACGGTTCGGCCATGGGCTACAACTACAACGGCAAACTGTGGTGCGCCGAAGTGCTGCTCTGTGAGGACGGCTCCCACCGTCTCATCCGCCGTGCCGAGACCCCGCGCGACTACTTCGCAACGCTGGACTTCCTGCCCTTCATGAAGCCGCTGTTCGAGGGCTACGACGACTAAACTGGAACGAGGTGCGCTATGTTTTTCGGATTTCAACTGACCTGCGGTCTGATGATGGTCTTTTACGGCTACACGGTCATGAAGAACCCTCGCGTCTGGGGCGAACAGGGCCGCCGGGCCGTCAAGGCGGAACATTTCGACGAATACTGCCGGCAGAACGGCCTGTTTTTCCTGAAGGCGGGCTGCATCATGTCGGTCATCGCTGCGCTGGACGCCCTGTTCACGCTGGATGCAGTGCTGTACGTGCTGCTGTATCTGTTCGGTCTGGCGTTCTCATTCTATCCGCTGGTCAAATGGTGCCGCGAGAACGAGGGCTTCTCCTGGCCCTGGCCCTGCGTCGAAAGCGAGAAAAAGCGCATCCGGAAACTCCGCGCCGAGCAGGAGCAGCAGAAGTCGGAGACGGAAGAAAAGTGAACACCGGGGATAAAACGTGAAATCCTCGTGAAACCGCTGTACGCGAAGCGCAAAAACTTCGCTGTGCGGCGGTTTCGTGTGTTCGGACAAAAGTTTCGTCACTTGACAGATTTTTCCGCAGCCTCTATAATGGGAACAAATGGACCCCTCTCGAACGATCATTTGGAGGTAAAGGAAAATGATGACTTATCCCAACAGCTACGCACTCCTCAGCGAAGAGGAATTGGAATATACGACCGGCGGCGCACTCGACGCAGAAACGGTCGGCAACTGGATCTCGACGGCAATGAATGTGACCATGGGCGTACTTGCCATCGTGAACGTTGCGAATGCCATCAAGAAAGGCCAGATCAGCAGTGTGCTGGCGTCGGCTCTTGGCACCGGTGCGGGCCTGCTGGCCTATGTGAACATTGCGAACATCGGCTCTGTCGCAGCGCAGGTGCAGAAGCAGTATCCGGAGCAGTACCCCGAAGAAGAGGGCACCATCAACGGCAACCTCATGATCGACTCCGCCAAGATCTACTTCAGCTCGCTGGGCGGTGCACTGCTCGGCGTCGCCAACGTGGGCGCAGCAGCAGGTGCTCTGTATTTCTCCTTCGTCTGAGTGCATAAAAATCAGGGGGCCGCTACAAAATAGCGCCCTGAAATACATTGCAAAAGACCCGGAACCTTTTCAGAGCGGAAATAGCTCAGAAAGGGTTCCGGGTTTCTGTGTTTGCATGATTTCTTCTTATCTGAGGTTATGCGAGGTGCAGATACTTTTCAAGGCCCTCCTGCAAGATGGCGGAGTAAGGAGCGTGAGCGGCTTCGGCTGCATCATTCAGCCATGCGGGAATGCTCAATGTCTTTTTGACGGCGCGTTTGGTGCTGGCAGGCTTCGTGTCGATCAACGAAACGAAGCAATGCTCTTCGGGCTTGATGTTCTGGATGGGGGTGGGAGTGGGCAGTGGCTTGCCCTCTTCCAACAGAACCGCAGCGTATCCGGCGAGAGCCTCTTTCGCGCCCTCCATGGTTTCCGCGATGGTGTCACCGAAAGATTGGCAGCCCTCCAAGTCGGGAAATTCTACCCAGAAAGAGCCGTCCTCTTCGTGGAAGATAGCAGGATATACAAGCGTCATACAAAAGTCCCCTTTCATTTCAGGCCGTGCCGCTTCAGGATCGCGTTCAGCAATCCGTTCGGGACGTCTTTGCCGTGAATTGGAATCGTTTCGATTTTGCCGTCTTTTTCGAGAATATGGTGGCTGCCGTTCACGCGGACGACCTTCCAGCCGTTTTTCTGCATGAGTTTCAGTAGGTCTTTATCTCGCATCGCTCAATTCCTCCTCATTAATAGTATACTACGTATCTACGTATTTGTAAAGACATTTGATGAACAAGCGATAAATTTTTGAGAAGGGCAGCATATTTGCCAAAGAATGACTGGTATTTTTGGTTGCAGGCCTTGTGACGTATGAGGGCATAAAGAAAGACGCCGATTCTGAACGAATCAGCGTCTGAAAAGGATGGAGCGGGCAATGGGAATCGAACCCACCTCCTCAGCTTGGAAGGCTGATATACTAGCCGATGTACGATGCCCGCGAATGCAAGAGATAGTATAGCATGGTTTGGCCGAAATGTCCAGCATAAATTTTAGTTTTGCGTCGTTTGGCGGGACAAATTGCTTTTTCTGTTTACTTTGCAGGCATTTTATTGTAAAATAGACAGAAGAAACAAGGCCGTCCTTCCCGGCGGCTCAAATATCATAGGTGGTGTATTGATTATGGCATTGAAATATCAGCGTATCCTTCTGAAGATCAGCGGCGAAGCTCTGGGCGGTGAAAAGGGCACCGGCTTTGATGAGCCGACCATGGACGCCATCTGCGGCGGCGTGAAAAAGGCGCACGATCTGGGCGTACAGATTGGCATCGTCGTGGGCGGCGGCAATTTCTGGCGCGGCCGTTCCAGCGGCAAGATGGAGCGCACCCTGGCCGATAAGATCGGGATGCTGGCCACGGTGATGAACGCGCTGGCCGTCTCCGACAAGCTGGAGCAGCTGGGCGTCCCGACCGAGGTGTTCACCTCCATTACCATGCCGCAGGTGGCACCGGCCTTTACCCGCAAGGACGCGCTGCGCGCTATGGAAGAGGGCAAGATCGCCGTCTTTGGCGGCGGCACGGGCAACCCGTTCTTCTCCACCGATACGGCCACCGCACTGCGCGCTGTGGAGGTGTCCGCCGATGTGATGTTCAAGGCGACCATGGTGGATGGCGTCTACGATAAGGACCCCCACAAGTACCCCGACGCAAAGAAGTACGACACCCTGACCTTTACCAAGGTGCTGGAAGATCAGCTGGCCGTCATGGATGGCACTGCAGCCACCCTCTGCCGGGACAACAAGCTCCCCATCCTGGTGTTCGATCTGGCAGACCCGGACAACATTGCAAAGGCCGTGCAGGGCGAGAACGTCGGCACTCTGGTCTACGAGGGCTGAGCATAGCCCGCACCCCGCAGCAATAGAATGAGACAGGCGGCCCCGCTGCCTGTGCAGAATAAGTACAAACAGGAGACAACGACAATGAGCAGCAACACTAAGGCATTCGAAGAAAAGATGAAGAGCACCGTCGAGCACCTGAACCGTGAGCTGGCTTCGGTTCGCGCAGGCCGTGCAAACCCCGCCGTTCTGGACAAGGTGAGCGTGGATTACTACGGCGCTCCCACCCCCATCCAGCAGGTGGCGTCTGTGGCCGTCAGCGAGGCCCGCACCCTGACCATCACCCCGTGGGACCGCACCCTGCTGCGCGCCATCAGCAAGGCCATTCTGGCCAGCGATGTGGGCATCACCCCCATTGATGACGGCCAGACCATCCGCCTGAACTTCCCGGCCCCCACCGAGGAGCGCCGCAAGCAGCTGGCCAAGGAAGTCTCCAAGCTGGGCGAGGACGCCAAGGTCGCGACCCGCAACATCCGCCGCGAGGCCATGGATAAGGCCAAGGCCATGAAGAAGGCTGGCGAGCTGACCGAGGATACCCAGAAGACCATGGAAGAGGATGTCCAGAAACTGACCGACAAGTATATCAAGATCATCGACGCAGCCGTTGAGGAAAAGCAGAAGGAGATCATGTCCGTCTGATCGCCGCGGCGAACGAGACCTTTCCAAGTGCCGTGTGCTGGTCGTAGTGCGCGGCACTTTTTGCCGACCGGCAGAGGCAAAAGATCTTTGCCGCAGAGAGGAGAAGTACAATGGAGCATCCCAAAGAATTCGCCGAGGGCCTTTCCATCGGCATCATCATGGACGGCAATGGCCGCTGGGCCAAGCAGCGCGGCCTGCCCCGCACCGCAGGCCACAAAAAGGGCGCAGCCGTCTTTCAGGATATCGCCAACTACTGCGAGGAACTGGGCGTTTCGTCGGTGTATTTTTACGCCTTCTCGACCGAGAACTGGAAGCGCCCCCTCGAAGAGGTCAGCGCCATCATGAAGCTGTTCGGCGAGTACCTGCTCAAGGGCTTCAACTACAAGGACCGCAACATCCGCATCAAGTTCCTCGGCGACCGCGCTGCGCTGGACCCCAAGCTCCAGAAGCTGATGAACGAGCTGGAAGGCGACTCTGCCTCCAAGACCGGCATGACCCTGAACATTGCCGTCAACTACGGCGGCCGCCCGGAGATCGTCCGCGCTGCGCAGCAGCTGGCGGCCAGAGTGGCAGCAGGGGAGCTCAAGCCCGAAGAGATCACCGAAGAGATGATGTCCGATGCCATGTACACCACCGGCCAGAAGGACCCGGATTTCATCCTGCGTCCGAGCGGAGAAAAGCGCCTGTCCAACTTTATGCTGTGGCAGGCGGCCTATTCGGAGCTGGTGGAGATGGACGTTCTGTGGCCGGACTTCACCCGCGATGACCTCGACGCCGCCATCACGGAGTTCAACAAGCGCTCCCGCCGGTTCGGCGGCATCTGAACCGTCCCCCGGCAAACACAACCAAGGAGAAACACTCTATGAAAACACGAATCATAACCGCAGTGGTGGGTATCCTCGTTCTGATCGGTGTGCTCTTTACCTTTGACACGATGATCTTCAACCTTGTGATCGCTGCCATCACCCTCATCGCCATCCACGAGATCTATATGGCCCTCGGCTTTGAAAAGAAGGACTGGCTGCTGTACGCCGTCAACGTGCCGTATACGCTGCTGATCATGCTGTCCAGCTATTCCGTCTGGCGGGCGCTGGTCATGCCGGCTTCGTTCCTGCTCGTGCTGTTCTACGCCATCTATCTCGTGGTGCGCAACGGCACCATCAGCTTTGCGAAGACCAGCGGCCTTGTGATGTTTTCGGGCATCGTGATGTTCTGCTTCTATTCGTTCATCCGGCTGAAGGAACTGCTGCCTGTGGCGGAATACGGCTATGATGCGATCTTTTTCATCCTGCTGATCCTTTGCTTTGCCTGGGGCGGCGACACCTGCGCCTACTTTGCAGGCCGCGCCTTCGGCAAGCACAAGCTCTGCCCCGTGGTCAGCCCCAAGAAGACGGTCGAAGGTGCCATCGGCGGTGTGCTGGGCACGATGGTCTGCGGCGTGGTCGTCACGGTGATCTACTCCATCGCAGCCGACCGGCTGGAGGCCTTCACCCGCTCGAACATCGGCGTCTCGATGTATGTCGTCATTGCGCTGCTGGCCTGTGTGGCGGCGGTGCTGGGCATCTACGGCGACCTGTTCGCCAGCGTGGTCAAGCGCCAGTGCGGCATCAAGGACTACGGCACCATCTTCCCCGGCCACGGCGGCATCCTGGACCGCTTTGACAGCGTCATGTTCATCGCACCCTTCGTCACGATGGTCATCATCGCTGTGTTCTATCGCTGATTTGCTCAATTTAGGAGGAAACACGATGTCTAAAAAAATCACTCTGCTGGGCTCTACCGGCTCCATCGGCACCCAGAGTCTGGACGTTATCCGCGCACAGGGCTATGAGGTGTTCGGCCTGTCAGCCCACAGCCACGTGGAGAAGATCCTGGAACAGATCGAAGAGTTCCACCCCCGGTACGTCTGCATGACGGACCCCGGCGCAGCGGCCCGGCTGGACGCTGCACTGGCAGGCCGCGCCCAGGCCCCCCGGCTGCTGACCGGCCCGGAGGGCCTCAAGGAGCTGGCCGCGATGGATGGCCCCGATGTGGTGCTGAACAGCGTGGTCGGCATTGCTGGTCTGGGCGCCAGCCTGACCGCCATCGAGAGCGGCCATGACCTGGCACTGGCCAACAAGGAGAGCCTTGTCACCGGCGGCCATCTGGTCACGCAGGCAGTGGCAAAGCACGGCGTCAAGCTGCTGCCTGTGGACAGTGAGCACTCCGCCATCTTCCAGTGTTTGCAGGATAAGGAGAGCGCCAAGAGCCTGACCAAGATCCTGCTGACGGCTTCCGGCGGGCCCTTCTTCGGGATGAAGACCGAGGAGCTGCGCGGCAAGACCAAGGCCGATGCCCTGAAGCACCCCAACTGGAATATGGGGGCCAAGATCACCATCGACTCCGCCACCCTGATGAACAAGGGTCTGGAGCTGATCGAGGCCGTCTGGCTGTTCGGTCTGCCCCCGGAGAAGATCCAGATCGTGGTCCAGCGCCAGAGCGTCGTCCACTCCGCCGTCCAGTACAGCGACAACTCCATCATCGCGCAGCTGGGTGTGCCCGATATGCGCATCCCCATCCAGTACGCGCTGACCTACCCGGCCCGTGTGCCGGGTGTGGTGCCGGAGCTGGATTTCACCACCCTCAAGCTGCTGACCTTCGATGTGGCCGACGAGGAGACCTTCCGCTGTCTTGCCGCCTGCAAAAAGGCCATCAAGAAGGGCGGCCTCGGCCCCTGCGCCGCCAACGGTGCAAACGAAGAAGCCGTCAAGCTCTTCCTTGAAGACAAGATCGGATTTTTGGACATCGGCCGTCTGGTGGAGGCTGTGGTGGACAGCGACCGCTTCGGCGGCGACTACACGCTGGCCGACGTGTATGAGTGCGACAGAATGGCCCGCGCCTTCGTGCGCAGCCACCTGTAAGCGCGCACGGCTTATGAATTCATTTTTGGAGAAGCTATGTCTTTTATCATTACCCTTTTGGCTGCGGTGTTCGTGTTCAGCGCAGTGATCGCCATCCACGAGTTCGGCCATTTTGCAGTCGCCAAGCTCTGCGGGGTGCAGGTCAACGAATTTTCCATCGGCATGGGGCCTGTTCTGCTCAAAAAGACGCAGAATGGCACCCAGTACAGCCTGCGGGCGCTGCCGGTGGGCGGATTCGTGGCGCTGGAAGGGGAGGAGAGCCCGGAGAGCCAGCAGGCGGAGAAAGGGGAGCGTCCCGATGCGGAACCCCAGACGCCCCCTCCGTGTTCTGACGCAGACGGCTCCCCAGATGGAGGAGCTGGGAACGAGGAAGCACCGGCGCAGCCTGTCGGCAAGCCGCTGAACGAGGCGGCGGTCTGGCAGCGGGCCCTCATCATGGCGGCGGGTGCCTTCATGAACTTCCTGCTGGGATTCGTGGTCATGGTCGTCCTCATTGCGGCACAGAGCGAACCCATCACCAGCCGGGTCATCTACGCCATCGACGATGGTGCCCTCTGCGGCCAGACGGGTCTGGAAGCAGGGGATCAGGTGCTGGCCGTCAATGGCCGCCGGTGCTTTGTGGCGAACGACATGCTCTATGAGCTGATGCGCACCGAGGACTACTCCGCCCGCTTCACCGTCCTGCGCGGCGGCGAAAAGGTGGAGCTGCCCTGCGTCCGGTTCGACACCTGGCAGGACGACAGCGGCGAGACCCACATGAGCCTTGGCTTTACGGTCTACGGCATCCGGAAAACACCGGCCAACGTGGTAAAAGAAGCATGGAACAGTGTGCTCTATTATGGGCGCATTATCTTCACCTCCCTGATGGACCTGCTGCGGGGCCGGGAGAGCATCAACGACCTCTCCGGCCCGGTGGGCATCGTGACGGCCATCGGGCAGGCGGCCAGCTATGGCTGGCAGGACCTGCTCCAGCTGCTGGTGCTCATCACCGTGAACCTGGGCATCTTCAACCTGCTGCCCTTCCCGGCATTGGACGGCGGCAAGGTGGTGTTCCTGCTCATCGAGGGCGTTACAGGCCATGCAGTGCCGGAAAAGATCCAGAGCGGGCTGACGCTGGCGGCGTTTGCGCTGCTCTTTGGCCTGATGCTCTTCGCAACATACAATGATATCGTCCGGCTCATCACCGGGGCGGTCTAAAGAAAGGAAAACGACAATGCGGCAGCTGAAACGAGAAGTAAAGATCGGCAATGTGACCATCGGCGGCAACAACCCCATCGCGGTGCAGACCATGCTGAATGTCCCGGTGGAGGACATCGAGGGCAATGTGGCGCAGGCGAAACGCTGCGAGGCGGCGGGCTGTCAGATCCTGCGCGTGACCTGCCCCAGCGCAGCAGACGCCAAGTGCATCGAGGCCGTCAAGAATGCGGTGAATATCCCCATCGTGGCGGATATCCACTTTGATTACAAGGCCGCACTGGCCTGCGCGGACGTGGGCGTGGATAAGATCCGCATCAACCCCGGCAACATCGGCGACGACGACCGCGTCAAGGCCGTGGTGCAGGCCTGCCAGCAGAAGAACATCCCCATCCGCATCGGCGTCAACGGCGGCAGTCTGGAAAAGCACATCCTGGCCCGGTATGGCGCACCCGTGCCCGAAGCCATGGTGGAAAGTGCGCTGTATCACGTCCGCCTGCTGGAAAAGTTTGATTTCAACAACATCGTCATCTCCATCAAGAACTCCAACGTCCCCCGCATGATGGAGGCTTACCGCCAGCTGAGTGCCGTCACCGATTACCCGCTCCATGTGGGCGTCACCGAGGCAGGCACCTACCAGATGGGCCTGCTGAAGTCCGGCATGGGCATCGGCGGGATGCTGCTGGAAGGCATCGGCGACACCATCCGCGTCTCGCTGGCTGCGGAGCCAGAAAAGGAAGTGGAAGCGGGCTACAACATCCTGCGTGCGGTCGGCTTCCCGGTGGCCGGCCCGGAGGTCATCACCTGCCCGACCTGCGGCCGCACCCAGTACCCCTGCACCGAGATCGCCAACGAGGTCGAAAAGCGGCTGCAAGGTTACAAGAAATCCATCAAAGTGGCCGTCATGGGCTGCGTGGTCAACGGCCCCGGCGAGGCCCGCGAAGCTGATATCGGCATTGCCGGCGGCAAGGGCGAGGCGGTCCTGTTCATCCACGGCCAGCCCATCAAGAAGCTGACCGGGGATAATATCCTCGATCAGTTCATGGATGAGATCTATAAGATCTGACGGAGAATCTGAACCATACGCTGCTGCGCTCTTTTGAGGAAGAACGCAGCAGTTTGTGCTGTCAACGCATCGACCAAAGGAGTACCATTGTGACACCACTCGTATCCCAGCTGTGGCCGCAGTTCATGGCGGACCCGGATTTCGCGTCCTGCTTCGGGCGCGTTGTCGTAGAGCATGCCCAGATGCTGCGGCAGGAGCGGCAGGTCATCTTCACCCTGCGCAGCTCCGCTCCGCTGGACAAGGGGCTGTGTGCGCGGCTGACGGCCTCGCTGCAGCCCGATTATGAGGGCTTCGAACTGCGCATCCACAACCTCTTCGGCTATCCCTCACTGAACGAAACGGCCCTGCGGGAGCTGATGGAGGAGATGAAGCGGGATGGTGTGCCAATCAACGGCTTTCTGGACCGGTGCACCATCCGGATCACAGGGCAGAACATCGCCATCGGCGTCTGCCACGGCACCAAATTCTTGCAGGAGATGGAGTTTGAGCGCCTGCTGGCCGAGCGGGTGGCGGCGCACACTGGCGTCAAGCCCAAAGTCACCCTGACCAGTGCGGTGGGCGAAGCCGAACTGCGCCAGATGGAGGAAAAACTGGAGCGCAAGATCGCGCCGCCAGTGGTCAAGTTCGAGAAAAAGAACACCGCTCCGTCAATCAAGGTGGACGGCCTCGACCTCACCGACAAACCCGTCACCATCTTCCACGGAAAGATGTTTGCCCCCAAGAACCTCACGCCCCTCAAGGAGCTGGGCGGCGAGGGCGGCAAGTGCATCATCTGGGGCGACGTCTTCTTCACGGAGGTCAAGGGCAATTACCGCAAGATCTACACCGTTTCCATCACCGACTACACCGGTTCCATCAACCTGAAGATCCGCGCGCAGGAAGGGGAGGACTGCTCGAAGTGGGAATCCATCGCCAAGGGCACCACCATCATCGTCCGCGGCGACTGCTCGTATGACAAATATGAACATGACTACATCGTGTATCCCTACGATGTGCTGTTCGTTGAGCGGAAAAAGCGGGAGGACCACGCCCCGGTCAAGCGGGTGGAGCTGCATCTGCATACCAAGCTGTCCAGCATGGATGCGTTCTGCGACCCCGGCGGCATCGTCCGGCTGGCCCATCGGATGGGGCACCCGGCGATCGCCATCACCGACCACGGCGTCTGTCAGGGCTACCCGGAAGCCATGCTGGCGGCGGACGACATCCACAAAAGCGACCCGAACTTCAAGCTCATCTACGGCTGCGAGGCCTATTTCGTGGACGACATGATTCCCTGCGTCTACGGTGTGCAGGATGCACCCCTGACGGGGGAGTTCTGCGTGTTCGACACCGAGACCACCGGGCTGGACCCCAACGTGGAGTACCTGACTGAGATCGGCGGCGTCATCGTGAAAAACGGCGAAGTCGTGGAGGAATTTGACACCTTCGTCAAACCCGGCAAGCCCATCACACCCAAGATCACCGAGCTGACCGGCATCACCAACGAGATGGTCGCCGATGCCCCCAGTGAGGCCGAGGCATTGCAGGCGTTCCTGGATTTTGCAGGCGGACGCATTCTGGTGGCCCACAATGCCCACTCGTTCGACATCCGCTTCCTCCGCATCGCGGCCAAACGGAGCGGCATCTCGTTTGAACCGACCTATATCGACACCCTGACCATGGCGCAGGCCATGTACCCCGGCCTGCACAACTACAAGCAGGGCACCATCAACAAGCATCTGGAACTGCCCGCCTACGAGGCCCACCGCGCCTGCGAGGACGCCGGGGCGCTGGGCCGCATTTTCTGCGTGATGCTGAAGGATCTGGAAGAAAAGCAGGTCACAGCCGTCAGCGGCATCAACACCGGCCTGGGCGGCAACCGTGAGGTGCTGAAGAAGAAATACTACCACCTCATCATTCTGGTTAAGAACCAGATGGGCCTGAAAAATCTGTACAAGATCGTCAGCGAGGCCCATGTCAACTACTTCTTCAAAAAGCCCCGTGTGCCCCGCAGCCTGCTGAACAAGTACCGCGACGGCCTCATCCTGACCTCCGCCTGTGAAGCAGGCGAGCTTTACCGCGCCATCGTGGAGGGACGCTCCTACGAGGAATTGAAGAAGATCGCGGCCTATTACGATGTGCTGGAGATCCAGCCGCTGGGCAACAACGCCTATATGGTCCGCGAGGGCAAGGTGGACAGCGAGGAGGTCATCAAGGATTTCAACCGCACGGTCATCCAGCTGGGCGAAGACCTGCACAAGCCGGTCATCGCCACCGGCGACGTCCATTTCACCGAGCCGGAAGACGCCATCTACCGCTCGGTCCTTCAAGCGGGCAACGGCTTCAAGGATGCCGACAACCAGCCGCCACTGTTCTACCGCACCACCGAGGACATGCTGAAACAGTTCAGCTATCTGCCCAAAGAAAAGGCGTATGAGATCGTCGTGACCAATCCGCGCAAGATCGCGGCTTCCATCGACGGCAATGTCCGCGCCATCCCGCGCGGCACCTACCCGCCCAGCATCGAAGGTGCAGAGCAGCAACTGCGCGATGCAACGTGGGAACACGCCAAGCGGGATTACGGCGACCCGCTGCCGGAGATCGTCGAGAAGCGGCTGCAAAAGGAGCTGGACTCCATCTGCGGCCATGGCTACGCGGTCCTGTACGTCATCGCGGTCAAGCTGGTGGCCTACTCCAACGCGGGCGGCTATCAGGTGGGCAGCCGTGGTTCGGTCGGCTCGTCGGCTGTGGCCCACTTCTCCGGCATCTCGGAGGTCAACAGTCTGCCGCCCCACTACCGCTGCCCCAAGTGCAGACACAGCGAGTTCATCACCGACGGCAGCGTGGACGACGGCTTCGACCTGCCGGATAAAAACTGCCCCCACTGCGGCACCCGGATGCTCGTGGACGGCCACGACATCCCGTTCGAGACCTTCCTGGGCTTTTACGGCGACAAGGAACCGGATATCGACCTGAACTTCTCCGGCGAGTACCAGTCCAACGTCCACCGCTACACCGAGGAGCTGTTCGGCAAGGCCAACGTCTTCAAGGCCGGCACCGTGTCCGGCATCCAGGACAAAACGGCGTATGGCTATGTCAAAAAATATCTGGAAGAGCGGGGGAGAACGGTCAACCATGCTGAGGAGAACCGCCTGACGCTGGGCTGCACCGGCGTCAAGCGCACCACCGGCCAGCACCCCGGCGGCATGGTCGTCGTGCCCGACACCTACGAGATCTACGACTTCTGCCCCATCCAGCACCCAGCCGATGACGTGGCGGGCGGCCTGCTGACCACCCACTTCGAGTTCAAATACCTCCATGATACTCTGCTCAAGCTGGACGAACTGGGCCACGATATGCCCACCTTCTACAAGTATTTTGAGGAGTACACCGGTATCCCCATCGACAGCATCCCCATGAACGACCCCAAGGTGTACAGCCTGCTGACCAGCCCGGAAGCGCTGGGCGTGACGCCGGAGCAGATCGACAGCCAGACCGGCACCTTCGGCATCCCGGAAATGGGCACGAACTTCGTGCGCGGAATGCTGGTGGAGGCCCGGCCCAAAAACTTCTCCGAGCTGATCCAGATCTCCGGCCTGTCCCATGGCACGGACGTCTGGACGAACAATGCGGATGAGCTGATCCGCAGCGGCACCTGCACCATCGCCGAGGTCATCGGCTGCCGTGACAGCATCATGCTCTACCTGCTCCGCAAGGGGCTGGAACCGAAGATGGCTTTCGATATCATGGAGGCCGTCCGTAAGGGCAAGGTGGCCAAGGGCGGCTTCAAGCCCGGCTGGGAAGAAGCCATGCGGGAGCACGAGGTCCCGGACTGGTACATCGAATCCTGCCGGAAGATCAAGTATATGTTCCCGAAAGCCCATGCGGTGGCCTATCTGATGTCGGCCATCCGGCTGATGTGGTTCAAGATCTATCGTCCCCAGGCATTTTATGCGGTCTACTTCACGGTGCGCGGTGACGACATCGACTACGAAGCCGCTGTGGGCGGTGCCGCAGTGGCCCGCGCCCACATGAACGAGGTCAAGCGCCGCCTGAAGGAAGAGAAAAACGCCAAGGACGAAGACGTCCTCGTTTCGCTGCAGCTCGTCAACGAGATGCTGGTGCGCGGCTATGAGTTCCTGCCCATCGAACTGGGCAAGAGCCGCGGTTCCAGTTACATCGTGGAGGACGGCAAAGTCCGTCTGCCGTTCTCGTCGCTGAAGGGTCTGGGCGGTGCCGCCGCTGATGCACTGGAAAAAGCGACCATCCAGGGGCAGGAGTATCTGTCCATCGAGGAGTTGCAACAGGCGTCCGGCGTCAGCAACGCCATCCTGGACCGCCTGCGCCAGGTGGGGGCCCTCGGCGACCTGCCGGAGAGCAGCCAGGTGAGCTTCTTCTAAACTAAAAACATCTGTAGTCTACTTCGTTGAAGAGAAGCACTTGAAGTGCACCACGTCAAGTAGACAGAAAAATATTAAGAGCGACGTCAGTATGCGGTTGACGTCGCTCTTTGTGCGCCTTTCGGCGCGGCTGGTATTGTGGCCCCTATGGGGCCGTTCTGCATACCCCGCGTTTCCACGCGGGGTTATGATTTGTACCGATTATTCCGGTTTGACCTGCAGCTCCTGCTCGCAGTAGATGCAGCGATACTTGCCGTTGGAGCTCAGCTCAAAGATCTGGTCGCACTCTTCCTCAATGGAGGAGATGCAGCGCGGATTTTTGCACCGCACGATGTTGACCAGACGCTTGGGGGGCTGGGGCTTCTCCTTCTTGACCGCCTTGCCATCCTGGATGATGGTCACGCTGATGTTGGGGTCCAGGTAAGCCAGGACGTCCAGGTTCAGCCAGGAAGCATCGCCCTCCACCTTGATGATGTCTTTGCGGCCGCATTCGGCCTTGTGGGAGCGGGCGTTCTGGATCAGAGCCACATTGGCGGTGCGGTTGCCCTTGATGCCCAGCAGATCCATCAGGCCCATAGCGGTGCCTGCCTTGATGTGGTCGATCACGATGCCATTCTGGATCTCATCAATGTTCAGCATTTCAATGTTCCTCCTTGGTTTTGGGGTCGGCAAGACCCAGCAGCGTCATGATGAGCGCCATGCGGACGTAGACACCGTTCTGCACCTGCTCAAAGTAAGCGGCGCGGGGGTCGTCGTCCACGTCCAGCGCGATCTCATTCACGCGGGGCAGGGGATGCAGCACGGCCATGTGTTCCTTGGCCAGCGCCATCTTGTCGCTGGTCAGGATGTAGCTGTTTTTCAGGCGGACGTAGTCTTCCTCGTTGAAGAAGCGCTCCTTCTGCACACGGGTCATATAGAGGATGTCAAGCTCCGGCATGGAGTCCTCCAGGCTGCGGGTCTCGCGGTAGGCGATGCCGTTGGCTTCCAGCACATCCTTGATGATATAATCGGGCACACGCAGCTCTTCCGGGCTGATGAGTACGAAGCGGATGTTTTTGCAGCGGGCCATGGTCTTGATGAGGGAGTGGACGGTGCGGCCGAACTTCAGATCGCCGCACAGGCCAATGGTCAGATCGTCCAGACGGCCCATCCGGGTGCGGATGGTCATCAGGTCGGTCATGGTCTGGGTGGGATGCTGGTGGCCGCCGTCGCCCGCGTTGATGACCGGGATGCGGGAGTAGCGGCTGGCGCGCAGGGGCGCACCTTCTTTCGGGTGGCGCATGGCCACGATGTCGGCGTAGCAGGAGACCACACGGATGGTGTCGGCAACGCTTTCGCCCTTGGAGGCGCTGGAAACATTCTCACTCGGAAAACCCAGCACATGGCCGCCCAGGTTCAGCATGGCCGCCTCAAAGGAGAGACGGGTGCGGGTGGACGGCTCGTAGAACAGGGTGGCGAGCTTTTTGTGGGCCGCGACGTCCTGGTAAGCAGCCGGGTCGTTGCGGATGCGGTCAGCCAGGTCCAGCAGGGAAGTGATCTCTTCCGGGCTGAGATCCAAGGGGTCGATCAGATGGCGCATGGATTTTTACCTCCGTCAAAGTAATTTTCGCAGAATGGAAAAATCGAAGAAATTGGTGTAATAACTCAGCGAGCGCATGACCGGATGACACAGCCGGTTGAAACAGATCTCGTCGAGCAGCAGCATGGCCTCGCCCGGTGCCAGCCGCATGGCAGCGCGGATGGACTCATCGCCGCAGCTGGCCTTCAGGTGCGCCACGTTGGACGAGATCTGCTGGCTGCACTCCTGCTCCAGGATATCGAACACGCCGCCGCTCAGGTCGATGCGGGTGTAGTCCCGGTTGCCAAACAGGGCGCGGGGCAGATAATCGATGGAGTAGATGACCGGGGTGGTGTCGGCGAGGATGCGCTTTTTGATGCAGATCACCTCATCCCCCGGTTCAATGGCCAGGTCGCGGGCCAGCTCGGCCCCGGCGCGGATGGGATAGATCTGGATGCCATCGGCGTGGGGGTAGCTGCCAAAGCTGCGGATCAGCGGGTAGTATTCCAGCTTCTGGTCCAACCGGCTGCGCAGGTTGAGCACCGTGCGGTTGACCACGGTGCCGATGCCGCGCACCCGCTCGATGTAACCGGCGCGCTCCATCTCGCTCAGAGCATCGCGGATGACCGTGCGGCTGACGCTGAGCTGTGCAGCCAGATCGACCTCTGCGGGCAGACGGTCTGCGTCGGCGTAGCGCCCGGTGCGCAGTTCCTCCAGCAGGGCCGACACAATGCGGTCGCTGATGACGGCCCCGCCCAGGCGGATAGACGAAGAGCTGGAATCTTTCATAGGTTGTATCCTCCGGTTCACGGGCGGGAAGCTCCCGCCTGGACTTTCCGAAAAACTGCCCGGCAACCCCAAAGTTTTACTGGACAAATTTTCTTGTATTCATTATAACATAAGATGAGATGATTTCAAACGGCAATTCTACTGGAATCCGGAAGAAAGTATGATTTTATTTTGGAGGGTCTTTGAAATGGAACTTCTGCTGAACAAAGTGTGCGGTCAGCCCGCCGCACTTCCCGTTGCGGTGCGTCGGTGCGGCCCGGCGGACGCCGCCGCGTTTTACGCGCTGCAAAATGAGGTGCGGGCCGCCATGCCGCACCCGGAGCAGTTCGTGCCCGACACACAGGAAAACATCACAGCCTATCTTGCACACGATCTGTGCCTGGGCGTGTTCGATGGAGAGCGGCTGGGGGCCTATTTCATCCTGCGGTACTGTGGGCAGAGCGAGCACAACTATGCGGCCTTTCTGGGCATCCCACAGGCCGAGTGGGACCACTGGGCCAATGCCGACAGCGCCGTCGTCCACCCGGACTGGCGGGGCAACGGCTTGCAGCGGAAGCTGCTGGAAGCCGCCCTGCCGCTTCTGCGGCCCGGCATCGTGGGCATCGGGGCGACCGTCAGCCCGGAAAATCAGTACAGCTTGAACAACGCTCTCGCCTGCGGCTTCACCATTGCAGCCCGCCGGGAGATGTACGGCGGCTATGACCGGTATCTGCTCGAAAAAAGGATATGAAAAAGCAGGGCTGCGGCGAACGCTTTCCAGAATGAAAGCTGCCGCAGCCCTGTTCTTTTTTGAGTTTAAGCCGCGATCTTTACCGGCTGCTCTGCGTTGTTCATTTTATGCCGCACCACCAGCAGGCAGGCGAGGTGGACGGAAGCGGTCAGGAGCCAGCTGATGGGGTAGCTGATGTACAGCGTGGTCGTGGAGCGGAACAGCTGGAAGATGGTGGCGATCCACACCAGACGGAGCAGGCAGCTGCCCACCAGGCTGACGATCATGGGCAGGACGGAGTAGCCCCGGCCGCGCAGGCAGCTGGCCAGCGTGTCCATGATGCCGCAGAGGAAGTAGCTGGTGCAGATGACCTTCATCCGGGCCAGCCCGGCGGCAACGACCGTTTCATCGGTGGAATAGAAGTGGAGCAGCCCCTCACCGGCAAGGTAGGCACCGCCGCCCAGCACGATGCCGACCACCACGGCGCAGAGCAGGCAGTTCCGCATGACACGGTCGAGGTTGTCATACCGGCGGGCACCCACGTTCTGGCTGGTGAAGGTGACAGCGGCCTGAGCAAAGGCGTTCATGCCAGTGTAGATAAAGCCCTCGATGTTGGCAGCGGCCGAGTTGCCCGCCACGATCGTGGAGCCGAAGGAATTGACCGCCGACTGGATGACGACATTGGAGAGGCTGAACACGGTGCTCTGCAGACCGGCAGGCAGGCCGATCTTCAGGATCTGCACCAGCGCCCCCTTGTGGAAGCCCAGATGCCGCAGGTCGAGGTGAAGGGGGCCTTCTTCTTTCATGAGCAGGACGGTGACCATGAGGGCGGAGACCGTCTGGCTGATGATGGTGGCCAGCGCCACGCCCGCCACGCTCATCTGGAACAGGATGACGAAAACGAGGTTCAGCACTACATTGATGACGCCGGACACGGCCAGACAGTACAGCGGGCGGCGGGTATCGCCCACGGCGCGCAGCAGCGAGGCGTTGAAGTTGTACAGCATGGTCATTGGCATCCCGATGAAGTAGATCTTCAGATACAGCGTCGAAAGGTCAATGACGTCTTCCGGGCAGGACATCAGTTCCAGCAGGCCGCGTGCCGCGAAAAAGCCGACAAAGGCCAGCAGCACACCGCTGACGAGCCCCAGCGTGACGGAAGTCTGGACGGTGTTCTGCACCCCGTGCTCGTCTTTGGCACCAAAGCAGCGGGCTGCGACGACGTTCGCGCCCAGCGAAAGCCCTACGAACAGGTTGACCAGCAGGTTGATGAGCGCACCGTTCGAGCCGACAGCGGCCAGCGCGGTGCTGCCCGCGAACCGTCCGACGACCACCACGTCTGCAGCATTGAACAGGAGCTGCAAAATGCTGGATGCTGCCAGCGGCAGGGAAAACAGGATGATCTTTTTCAGCAGCGGGCCGCTGGTCAAATCGCCCGTCCGGGTCAGTTGTGCCATGAATCGCTTCCTCCTTGCATCAGGCTGGGATCAAAAAATCGTTGTTTGTCATCAGAAAGCGCCGCCTTCCGGAGAGGGCGGCGCAATTTCTTATTATAGTCCCTGAAAACGTAAATTACAAGCAAAAATTGGATAAAATCGAGCCGAAAGGCTGCGTTTCCGGTGCGGACGGCTCAGCTCCGGATGAGCCGCCAGTGCTCCGGCGCGTCATAGTCGGTGGTGAAGCCGTCGTCGGTGTACATCCGGTAGGCGGCAGAGCCTCCGTCCGGGAGATAACTCCACAGGGTCAGCTGCGTGTCGTCCAGCTGGGCGGTGTTGTCGGCCGGTGCTGCCACCGGCACGATGCAGCCGGGCCGGAGGAAGAGCAGCACCTCATCCAGCGCACAGCGCAGGTAGTGGTGCCCGGCGGGGAGGACTTCCTCGTCGTAGTCGTCTACGCTGCGCAGGCGGAGCATCTTCATGGGCTCCGGCAGATAGACCATCCGGCCATGGGTGTTTTGGGTGTAGATGGGCGCGGCCATCAGCCCTTCGCCGAGCAGGAGCTGGTCCTGCACCTCGCGGGCGTCGGGGTCGGCGGGGTAATCAAAGGCCAGCGGGCGGAAGTAGGAACCATTTTCAAGCGCTGCCTTCATGAATTCGCTGTACAGGTAGGGCAGCAGGGCGTAGCGCAGGTGCAGCATCCGGCGGATGGCGGGCAGCATCTCCGGGAAGCAGTAGTATTCCTGCATCCGGGTCCCGATGGCGGAGTGGTTGCGCATCAGCGGCGTCAGGAGGCCGAATTCCAGCCAGCGCAGGGCAAGGTCCGGCGTGGTGTCAGAGCTGAAGCCGCACAGGTCGGCACCGGCATACAAAAAGCCGCACATCTGCACACTGGGCATCATCTGGATGTTGGCCAGCAGCTGCCCCCAGGAGGCGTTGTTGTCGCCCAGCCAGATGCCGCCGTACCGGTGCGAACCAATCACGCTGGAACGGCTGTACAGCAGCATCCGCTTTTCCGGGTGCTGTTTTGCGAAGGCTTCGCCCGCTGCGCGGGTCATGCTGCCGCCGTAGAGGTTGTGCACCCTGTCGTGACGGATCTTCTGGCCGTTCACTTCGTGGTAGAAGCTGGCATAGTCTTCGGGGCTGTTCATCAGGCCCATCGCGCCGCCCACGACCTGGCTGAAAAATTCCTCCTGCTCGATGTTGTCCTTTTCGCGCAGAGCGGCCATGGAGTCCAGAAAGGCCCGGAGCCGGTCCGGCGAGTAGAAGAGGGACGGTTCGTTCATGTCGTTCCAGAAGCCCTCGATGCCAAGGTCGGTCAGAACCTTGTACCGCCCGCCGAACCATTCCCGCACCTCTGGCCGCAGGAAATCGGCAAAGTAGGCCTTGCCGGGCCAGACCGCCGCCACGAAGGGGGTGCCGTCGGCCTTTTTGCAGAAGTAGCCTTTTTCCAGCCCCTCTTTGCAGGTCGCGTCGGCATCGTCGATGCGGACCCCCGCGTCGATGATGGGCACCAGCCGGATGCCCTCCGCCTTCAGCTCATCGGAGAGCTTTTTCAGGTCGGGGAAACGCTCCCGGTTGACGGTGAAATCGGCGTAGCCCTGCATGTAGTCGATGTCCATGCAGATCATATCCAGCGGCAGTCCGTTTGCCTTGTATTGGCGGGCGACCTCCCGCACATCTTCTTCGGTCTTGTAGCCCCAGCGGCTCTGCGCCAGACCGAACGCCCACTTCGGCGGGATGTAGCTGCGCCCGATGAGGGCACGGAACTCTTTGCAGAGCGCGTTCTCGTCCCCGCCGGAGAGGACGTACAGCTCGTAGTCCGGCTCCTCGGTGTGGAAGCACAGCGTGTCGTGCCGGGTGTAGCCGATGTCATAATGGACTTTTCCGGGGAAATCCACAAAGAGACCGAAGCAGTCCTCCCCGTTCCGGATGAGCAGAAAATTGTGCGCACCATAGTACGAAAGCTTGTCCTCGGTGTGGTGCGATTCATCGGTGTTGTTGGCGATGTAATGCCAGCCGCGCTTGTTCAGCCCGCGGGGCATCTCGCCCAGGCCATAGACGACGCAGTCTTCTCGCATCCGATACGTCCAGCCTTCAGCGGCCGGGGTCAGAAAGGGGACGCTGCCTGCGCAGAGGGGGAGCACCTGCTCGACGCTCCCGGTGGGGATGGGATGACCGAAAGAAAATCTCTGGATCATGATGGGACCCTCCTTTATGATAAAAAACGCACAACGTCATTCCAGTGGTATGATACGGCAGAACGCCGCCCGAAACAAGGGGCAAAACCGGCTGAAAAATGCAACAAAACCGGCGTTTGCCCGGCGGCGGGCTGCCCATACTCCGGATGCGGGTGTTCCGGAAAACCTTGCGCGATGAATTGAAAAATGTCGGAGAGCTTGGTATACTAGAACCGTTCCATCTACACCAACGAATAAGGGAGAGAAAGTTCTATGTATCGTAACGGCATCAAGCGGCTGCTGGCGGTCATCCTGTCGCTTTGCGGCATGATCGTGTTATCGCCGCTGCTGCTCATCCTCTGCATCGCCATCAAGGTGGATTCGCCGGGCCCCATCCTGTTCAAACAGAAGCGGGTGGGCATCCACAAACAGCATTTCAACATCCTCAAATTCCGCACCATGCGCATGGATACCCCGCATGATATGCCCACCCACATGCTCAAGGACCCGGACCAGTATATCACGCGGGTGGGGCATTTTCTGCGCAAAACGAGCCTTGATGAGCTGCCCCAGCTGTGGAACATCTTCGTGGGCGACATGGCGGTCATCGGCCCGCGCCCGGCGCTGTGGAACCAGTATGACCTGCTGGCCGAGCGCGACAAATACGGAGCCAACGATGTCCGCCCCGGCCTGACCGGCTGGGCGCAGATCCACGGCCGCGATGAGCTGGAGATCGACGAGAAGGCCAAGCTCGACGGCTACTATGTGGAGCATCTGAGCTTCGGCATGGACGTGAAGTGCTTCTTTGGCACCATCGTCGCCGTGCTGGACCACGAAGGCGTCGTCGAGGGCGGCACCGGCACCCTGCACGAAAAGAAAAAAGGGTAAGGGACAGCGCAAAGCGTGAACGAATGGGCCGCAGCGGGGAGAAGTTGCGGACGAAGATGGGGGTTTTGGGTTGATTTCTCTCACAAAAAGGCTATAATAAAAAAGTACACAAGAATACGAAGGAGGATTTCCATGAATCGCACCTACATCAACGAGGTACAAAAGGAAATTGGCAATACGGTCAAAGTCCAGGGCTTTATCGAGAACCTGCGCAACAGCAAAGCCATGGCCTTTATCGTGCTGAAAGATATTACCGGCAAGCTCCAGATCACCGTCGAGAAGGCCGACCACCCCGAACTGGTGGACACCATCGACCAGCTGACCCCGGATTCTGTCATCACCGTCACCGGCAAGGTGGTGGAGAACGATTACGTCAAGATGGGCGGCATCGAGATGATCCCCACTGCCATCGAGATCGAGAGCATTTCGGACGCACTGCCCATCGTCCGCAAGGAGATCGCCGCGACCAAAAAGAAGAAGGCCGTCGAGCGCTCCAGCATCGACCAGCGCATTGATTACCGCTGGGTCGATCTGCGCACCGATGAGAACCAGCTGATGTTCAAGGCCCAGAGCTGCATGGTCAACGCCATGCGCAAGTTCCTGCTGGACCAGAACTTCATCGAGATCCACACCCCCAAGCTGATCGCTGCGGCCAGCGAGAGCGGCTCCGAGGTGTTCAAGGTCGATTACTTTGACCGCAACGCCTACCTGGCACAGAGCCCCCAGTTCTACAAGCAGATGGCCATGGCGGCCGGCTTCGAGCGCATCTTTGAGACCGGCCCCGTCTTCCGTGCCGAGAAGAGCTACACCAACAAGCACGCCACCGAGTTCTCCGGCTTCGATCTGGAGTTCAGCTATATCACCTCCTTCCGCGATGTCATGAAGATGGAGGAAGAACTGCTGAAGGCTGGCCTTGCCGCCGTCAAGGAAGCATACGGCGAGCAGATCCAGGCAGCCTTCGGTCAGGAGGTCATCGTCCCGGAGACGCCGTTCCCCGTGGTCAAGCTGGCCGACCTGTACAAGGGTCTGGAAGAGGAGTTCGGCTACACCGTCGATGACTCTGAAAAGGGCGACCTGACCACCGAGGCCGAGCGCCTGAGCTATGAGTGGGTCAAGAAGCACTATGGCCACGAGTTCCTGTTCATCACCGATTACTCCGCCGAGAAGCGCGCGTTCTACCACATGCGCGACGAGAACGGCGTGCCCCAGGGCTACGACCTGATCTGGCGCGGTGTCGAGATCACCACCGGCGCACAGCGTGAGCACCGCTATGAGGTGCTGAAGAAGCAGGCCGAGGAAAAGGGTCTGGCCGAGGATGTCAAGTTCTATCTGGAGTTCTTCCAGTATGGCTGCCCGCCGCACGGCGGCTTCGGTCTGGGCATCGACCGCCTGACCATGCTGCTCTGCGGTCTGCCCATCAAGGAAGCCGAGTTCCTGTTCCGCGGCCCCAACCGTCTGACTCCGTGATGATGGGGCGTTATCATGAACGCCGCAGAACATTATACCACCCGCTACCTCGAACCGAAGGATCTGGACCAGTACAACGCGCTGCTGCGGTATACTTTTCAGGTCACGGAAGAGGAACTGACCGCCACCGGCTGGAAGGACGATGAGATCAAGCAGTCCAAGTTCCCGGTGCTGGAGCGCGCCGATGTGCTGGGCTGCTTCGATGGCGAAGACCTCATCTCGCAGTTCGCGGTCTACCCGCTGAAGATGAACATCTACGATACGGTGTACCATGTCGGCTTTGTCACCAGCGTCTGTACCTACCCGGAGTACACCGGGCAGGGCATCATGAAAAAGCTGATGATCCAGGGCCTGACCCAGATGCACGAGGAGGGAAAATCCTTCGCGTTGCTCTACCCGTATTCCATCCCGCTGTACCATCATCTGGGGTGGGAGATCGTCTCCAACAAGATCTCGTTCAACATCAAGGACCGGCAGATCCCCACCAAGGTCAAAGCGCCCGGCTACGTCCGCCGCGTCTCCTGGGACAACACCGAGTTCCATGAGCTGCACTCCCACTTTGCGTCTATCACCCATGGGTGCCTGTTCCGCAACAGCCTCGCGTGGGAGGAATACTGGCGCTGGGATGAGGACGACACCAATGTGGCCGTCTATTACAACGTCAAGGATAAGCCCTGCGGCTACATGGTCTACCTCATCAAGAACGACATCATGCACATCAAGGAAATGGTCTATCTGAACCGCGAGGCGCAGAAAGGCCTGTGGGAGTACATCCACGCCCACGATTCCATGATCGATGAGGTGCACGGCAGCACCTATTTCAGCGAACCCATCGCCTTTGAGATGGACGATGGCGACATCAAAGAGAGCATCCGCCCCTATGCCATGGGCCGAATCATCGACGTGGAAGACTTCCTCGCCGATTATCCCTGCGACCCGGACGGCGGCACCCTGACCATCGCGCTGGAGATCGAGGACAAGCTCCTCCCATGGAACGACCGCACCTTCACGGTGAAGTTCGAAAACGGCGAATGCACCCAGACGCAGGAACCGCCGGAGCATCATCTCAAAATGGGCATCGGCACCCTTTCCACCCTGCTGCTGGGCTATAAGACGGCAGAACGTCTGTATGAGCTGGAGCGCATCGAGGGCAGAGAAGAGGCCGTTGAGCGTCTGGACGATGTGCTCTTCCACAAGATCCCGTACATCTCGGATTACATCTGAACAAACCATAAAAACCCTCTCCGTCATTGCTTCGCAATGCCGCCCCGCCCAAAGGGCGGGGTCTGGTGCTGTATGTTACGGCATCAAAAAGCTCCCCCTTTCGGGGGAGCAGGCATGCGTCAGCGTGGCGGAGAGGGTTTTATTCGCTCAAAGGAGCGTCGGCACCAGTTCGGCCAGCTTTTCAGCCAGCTGTGCGTGGCCGCGGCGGGTCAGGTGCATGAAGTCGATCTGGTTGAACTCGCACCCCTCTGCATCGAGGAAATGCACATGGTTGCGTGCGGCGATCATCTGGAACTGCGCAGCCACCCCGCGGGACTTCTCCACGCAGCCGTCGCCCATGACTTCGTCGTGGAAGCCCTCCTTGATGCGGGGCGGTGCCACGATGAGGATGTTGGGCTCCTTGCCGCCCCAGCAGTCCACGCTCTTGCACTTTTGGATCAGCCGCTCCATGCCGACGCCGATGCAGGCGGCATTGGCACCGAAACGCTCCTTGACGTCGTTCGTGCCCAGCATGATGATGAGCAGGTCGATGACCTCATGGCTCTTCAGCAGGGCATACGCGACGCTCAGAGCGTCCATGGATTCGTGGATGGGGTCCACGAAAACGGTCGTCCGGCCGGACAGGCCCTCTTCGGTGACGAGGTACTGGCTGCCCAGCGCGGTCTGCAAACGGCAGGTCCAGCGCTCGTCCTCGTTGAAGCGGATGCCGCCGTCGGCGTTGTCCTTCGGGTCGGCGCAGTAGCCGTGGGTGTTGGAGTCGCCCAGGCAGAGAATGTGAGTTTTCATCGCAAATACACTCCTTTTTGAGTTATCGTTCCGGATGGCTCTGGCGGAAATAGTAGATGGCGCCGACCATTCCGGCGTCGTTGTGCAGCTGGGCGGCGCGGATCTCCAGCCCTTCGGCAAAGGCGGGCATCACGGAGGCTTTCACCTTGGCCGCAATGGGGTCGATGAGCAGCTTCTGCTGGGCGCTCACGCCGCCGCCGATCAGGATCAGCTGGGGGTTGAAGATGTGCACCATGCCGGCAAGGCCCTGCGCGATCTCATCCGTCCAGTGGTCCAGCAGGGCAAAGACAGTCTCGTTGCCTGCCTGCGCAGCGGCAAAGATCGCGCGGCCATTCGTCCAGGCGGGGTCTTTCTCCTGCGCAGCACGGACGAGTGCGGTGGTGGCGGCGTAGCGCTCCCAGCAGCCCGCAGCCCCGCAGGTGCACGGCACACCGTCGAGCGCGTGGAGCCGGTAGTGGCCCAGCTCGCCGCCCAGGCCGCGGGCACCTTCCAGCAGGCGGCCCCCGGTCAGAATGCCGCCGCCGACGCCGGTGCCCAGAGTTACCCCGATGACGTCGGTATAGCCCTTTGCGCCGCCGACCCAGACTTCGCCCAGGCACATGCAGTTGGCGTCGTTCGCTACGGTCACGGGCAGACCGAACAGCGATTCGAGTTCCGCTTTGATGGGGGAGCCGATGTAGTGGGGCAGATTGCCGCAGGTGCCGACGACCGTTCCGGCGCGGCTGTCGATCTGGCCGGTGGCCGAAACGCCCACGCCGACAAGGGCGGCAGGGGAGAGGCCCTGCGCTTCCACAAAGGCTTTGGCTGCCTTGCACACCGTGGTCAGGATGGGCGTCTCGTAGCCGTCAAAGCTGACGCTCTCCTCGGCTTTGGCCAGCACGGCACCGGTCTCATCCACGATGCCCAGCTTGACGGAGGTGCCGCCGATATCAATGGCAAGATACTGTTTTGTCTTCATAAAAAACGTCTCCGCGTCAGTGGTTCATGGCGTTGATGGCACCGGTGAAGCGGGCCGTGATCTCAGCGGGGCGGGTGATGGCACCGCCGACCACAAGGGCGAATGCACCGGCTTCCAGTGCCTTGACGGCCTGTTCGGGATAGTGGATGTGCCCCTCGGCGATGATCTTGGCCGGGCACTCGGCGGCCAGCTTGTGGACGAACGCGAAGTCGATGTCGTTGATGCCCTGAGTCTCCGGGGTGTAGCCGCGCATCGTGGTGCCCACAAAGTCAGCACCGGCTTCGGCGCAGGCCATGGCATTTTCAAAATTGTCGCAGTCGGCCATCAGCAGCTGGTCGGGATACTTCGCCTTGATGGCGCGGATGAATTCCGCAGAGGTGGAGCCGTCCGGGCGGAGCGCACCGGTGCCCTGCACGGCGAGGATGTCCACACCGCAGGCCACCAGCTCGTCCACTTCCTTCATGGTCACGGTGATGTACATCGGGGTGCCGGGATAGTCCTTTTTGATGATGCCGATGACGGGCAGGTCCACGACGGCCTTGATCTGGGTGATGTCGCGCACGGTGTTGGCGCGGATGCCGACGGCCCCGCTCATGGCGGCGGCTTTGGCCATCAGGGGCATCACGCCGCCCTCCTTGGTGTACAGCGGCTCGTGCTCCAGCGCCTGGCAGGAGACGATCAGGCCGCCCTTGATCTGAGCAAACAGTTTTTCCTTATCCATGGTATTTATCCTCCATTCTGATCTTTACGACTGCTTTGCGCACATTCCGGCAATCGGGCTGTGCAACGCCGGGCTTGTGCAGCTCGCCGGGGAAGAAGAGCACGAACCGCCCGCCGCCCAGGGTGCCGAACACGGCGTCCGGGCTGTCCTGAAAGCCGATGTCCGGGGCATAGGGTTTCACTTCAGTGCCGGGTGCGGTCTCGTAGCCCCAGCCCTCGCTGCCGGTCAGGTCGATCTGCAGATCGGCGTAGATGCGGTGGTATTCCGGATGCGAGCCTTCGTTGGGGTGGAGTTCGGCGTCCATCACGTTGATGAACACCGTGTCGCCGTCCACTTCGGTGCGGCCCAGCGGCAGGGTGTTCAGGTCGCAGGCCATCAGGAAGGTGATGGCCGTGTCGAGGTTCTTGTGGAAGCCCTGATACAGAGTCAGGTGCTCCAGAGTATCGCAGATCATAAGGTCCCTCCATCAAAAAGAGCGCCGACCCTCTCCCCTCAGAAACGAGACGGAAGAGGGGGCGCTTTTTCAGTTTACAGATTTACAGTTTCGCAATGGCAGCTTCGATCATGGCCTGTGCCTCGGCCACGATGGGCTCGTCTTCGGGGATGAGGCTGGGCATCGGCTCACGGACGCCGCCCAGCTCCAGACCGTACATCCGGCGCAGGATCTCTTTCTGCACGGCGTACAGGTTGCCGTGTGCCTCGCACATCTTGTAGATGATGCGGTCGGCCTCGTACTGGAGGGCCTGAGCTTCCTGGATCTCGCCCTTGTTGATATGCTCGTTCATGGCCAGATACAGTTCGGGCATGACGGCATAGGTGCCGCCGATGCCGCCGTCGGCGCCGATGACGCGGCCGGAAACGAACTGCTCATCGGGGCCGTTGAAGACCACGAAATTGCCCTCGCCGCGGGCAGCGATGCCGGCATCCTTGAACATCTGGATGTCCTGGGTGGGCATGGAGCTGTTCTTGACGGCCACCACATTGGGGTTCTTCAGCATTTCCTTCAGCAGGCTCATGGTCAGTGCCGTGCCCGCCAGCTGGGGAATGTTGTAGATGACGAAATCGGTGTGGGGGGCAGCAGCGGACATGGCGTTCCAATACTTGGCGATGGCATACTCCGGCAGGTGGAAGTAGATCGGGGGGATGGAAGCAATGGCGTCCACGCCCACGCTCTCGGCATGTTTTGCCAGTTCGACGCTGTCGGCGGTGTTATTGCAGCCGACATGAGCAATGACGGTGATCTTGCCCTTGGCTTCGCTCATCACGGCCTCCAGGACCTGCTTGCGCTCGTCGGGGTGCTGATAGATGCACTCGCCGGACGAACCGCCGACATACACGCCCTTGACGCCCTTGGCGATCAAGTGGCGGGTGAGGGCCTTGACGCCCTCCACGGAAATGTGGCCGTCCTTGTCATAGCAGGCATAGAACGCAGGGATGACACCCTGATACTTGGAAATGTCTTTCATGATACTTGTCTCCTTCTCTATCGAATCATGGTTCAGACGTTGTTTGTTGGGGGAGGGAAACCAAAACAGCAAGCTCGTACGCTCTCTGTTCGGGCAACGGAAGCAGTGCCCTCTTGCGGTGCCCTGCATCCGCTTCGGCCCTTGGGCGGGCCTTGCGTCTTGCAGACCGCTGCGCCAAAACAGCAAGCTCGTACGCTCTCTGTTCGGGCAGCGGAAGCAGCGCCCTCTTGCGGTGCCCTGCATCCGCTTCAGCCCTTGAGCGGGCCTCGCGTCTTGCAGACCGCTGCGCCAAAAATCCCTCCCTGTTTCCGCCGCAGGCGGCGGTCGGGATTTTAGCCCTTAACCGCACCCATTGCGATGCCCTTGGTGAAGTACTTCTGGAAGATGAGGAAGATGATGATGATGGGCACAGCAGCCAGTGCGGCACCGGCCATGATCAGGCCGAAGTCGGTGCTGTTCTCTGCCTGCAATTTCGCAATGCCCAGCGAAATGGTCAGGTTGCTGGTGCTGGACAGCATGATCAACTGCATGAAGTAGTCGTTCCAGCTGTTGATGAAGGTGAAGATGGCAAGCGCACCGACGCCCGGTTTGACCATCGGCAGAACGATGCTGATAAAGGTCTTTGCTTCGCTCGCACCGTCGATGCGGGCCGCTTCCAGCATTTCGGTGGGGATGCCCTCACTGAACTGTTTCATCAAAAAGACACCGAACGGCCAGCCGACGATGGGGAAGATGACGGCCCAGATGGTGTTGTACAGGTTCAGGGAGCTCATCTCACGCAGCAGGGGAATCAGAATGACCTGCTTGGGCAGTGCCATGGCGCAGACGATGAGGGTGAACAGCACCTTGCGGCCGACGAAGCGCTTCTTGGCCAGTGCATAGCCTGCCATGGCGGCGGTGATGCAGGTCAGGATCATGGAGGTGACGGCCATGAACACGGTGTTGATCATCCAGCGCAGCGCAGCCGGAGCCGTGGGACCGACGGAGAAATAGATAGGCTCGCCGTCGCTGCTGAACCGTGCGCTGAAGGGGATGGCCAGCTGCCACAGCGGAGCGCTCTTGCCCGCGAACAGCTTCTGGTAGTTGGTCAGCACCCACTCATGGGGCCACCACTCCGGGGTGGTGGAGTTGATGGCAGCGCCGGTCTTGAACGAACCGGTGATGATCCAATACAGCGGGAAAGCGAACGTCACCGCAACGATGCTGATGAGGATCAGCGTCAGGATGGTGTAGGCGCTGGCTTTCTTGAGCTTGCTGGGGTGCCGCTTCAACGGCTTTTGTTTCTTTTCAGTTGCACTCATTGTTTGGCACCTCCCTTAATTGTCCTGATTGCCCAGTTTGAACTGGACCGCCGACAGGATGGCGATGATGACCGCCAGCACAACGCCCATTGCATTGCCGTAGCCGTAGCGGTACAGCTTGAATGCGGTGTAGTAGATGTAGTACATGATGGTGTCGGTGCTGTGGTTGGGGCCGCCGGACGTCAGCAGCTGGATCAGTGCAAAGCACTGGAAGGAGTTGATGGTGGTGATGACCA
>ERZ773210.606-NODE-606-length-41389-cov-3.831253_pt1 | contig 41389 bp, 35 predicted proteins | sample MGYA00580528_ERZ773210 | MGnify/ENA primary metagenome ERZ773210 (study PRJEB29015, sample SAMEA2737769) | human gut metagenome | biome: human gut; feature: human-associated habitat; material: faeces | place: China | collected 2012 ...
AAGAATAATCTCCATATTCTCAATCGTTTGCTTTTGAATGCTTCCTATACATTGATACAAGTACTTTTCCGCATTATAGATTGGCACAATAACACTCAGACTTTTCACTTTGTTCCCTTCCTACTATCATGGAATTGCATATAATACTGTATCCCACTCTCCCAACGTGTAATGACGTAAATACAGCTTATATTTCGGATTAAGGCTTAAAATATACTCAGGTATATCAAAAATATCTTCTTTTTTGTGATACACACAGATTGCAAGCTTCGGCTTCTGTTCCCTTATGATTCTGCCAGCTCCCTTCAACGACTCCAGTTCTGCGCCTTCAATATCCATTTTGATAAAAGTCACTCTTTCTTTTCGCCTTTCATATAATTCCTCATCTAGAGAACAGACTTCAATTTTCTCATTTCCATTTTCGGTTATGTGAGATGCTTCATCGCTACTATCTGAAAAGGCTAAGCATCTTTCTTCACTCCAAGTTCCTTTATTAATCACGGTATATTTTTCATCAGGCATATTGTCGGATAAGTTTTTACAGCACTGTTCTAAATTATTTCTGTCCGGCTCAAAGCAATAAATATGTTTATATTTTTTTCCACACCATTTAATGAATTGTTCAGAAGTTTCTCCGTGATATGCGCCGCAATCCACAAATACTTCATCTTTTTTCTGTAAAAGATATGGCAAATCAAAATACTGATTTTGACGCATTTCAAAATAATGCGCATAAAAACACCCTATCCGTTTTCGCTCAATGCCACACCTCATTAACTCCTTAATAATTTCTTCGACATTATACTTAACAGATATCAGAAAATAAGGGGCATTATATTTCGAGATGGCTGTTTGTAATGAAATAACCGGGATACCCATCAATAATTGTCCCTGCTTATTTTCGTCTTGATCAACAATGGCACAGATATCCTCCGCACAGTAATTTAAAATGTATTGACTCATCCTGCCGGCTCCATATAGCACTATATCGCGAGATTCATGTTGTGAGATCATTTGTTTCAACCAATGGGCAGTTTCTGTTGTCTCAATTATGCTTCTTATCGATTCGCTACTGTCACATGCAGAATATCGTATACGATTTTCAAAAATAGATTTTGAAATTTCATCGCCCAGGCTTTTGTATATCAATTGAAATCGCTCATTCTTGTCCAACTTAATCTACCTTTCCTATATAACCATGAGCATTTTTATAGATTTCGCTGCTCATCTCTTCCTCAAATTTTTTATAAAATACTCTTTGATCTTCATCTTTCCAGGTTGCATCAAAATGATGAATTGCCCTTGTATATTCTGTCATGTTTACTCTTCTTGAATAAAGGCTTTTGCTTGAAAACATCTTTTCCGGATATATGCTAAATCCATCAATCTTTTGATATTCACCATTTTGCACTAATCCCTTTTTCAGAAAATATTCTGTCTGAATATACGGACTGGATAACAGGTTCAAAGAACCATCTTCATTAACAAAATTTCTTCCATTGTAATCATCTAGCAGTTCACCGATGATCGGATTTCCTTTTGCCGCACCAAATCCTGATCCGAAATTCACCTCTGTCTGATCCTCAAAACCCACAAATCCATCTTGATATCTAAGTTCATCTAATCCTTGAACTAACTCGACATCGACATCTAAATATATTCCACCATACTGATAAATAAGATCTAATCTTGCATAATCAGGAACAAACCCCCACTTTTCATTTTTGTACGCATCATACATATACTGGTTCTTTGTCACATCATAATTGCTTTCATTCCACTCTATAATCTCATAATCCGGACAATATTTTTTCCAACTATTCATCCACTTTTTATACTTATTCGGAATTGGCTTTCCTCCGAACCAGCAATAATGGATAATTTTAGGGATTTTAGCTTCATCAGAGTATTGTATATTTCGAGGTAAAATTTTGTTCATTGCAAGTGTTTCTGTAAAATCTGCCAATATATGCGAGAGACAGAAATATTCGATCTTTCCTCCAAAAGAATATTGCGTTAATTCCCATAGTACTTTATCAAATCGCACATTTGTTATTAGCAAAACAATATTTTTATTACTAATTTTTTCTAAATACTCAACTGAATACACGCAAACTTCATGTTGGTTTAATTTCATTTTTGTTCCATGCAAATCTTTATTTTTATCTACACAGAATAATATCTTGTTTACAATTTCATCATCTCTGAAATAGAGGACCAAATCTTGCAGCCTTTGTCCAACACCATAACAAACTATTCCTTCACTAGAATCAACCCGATTCACAAACTCTTTGACAATATCCATCTATTCTCCCTTATAAAATATAGGATAACCTTCTGAAGTTGTACCTTTACTTTTGAACTCGTGCACATACCGTAACCTGATATTGCACGTCATTAAATTCAAAATCCTCTTTGCTTAATATTTCTGCACACACCCCATACTGTATCGCTAATGCCGTTTTCACATTACCATATGGTATAACTGCTATGCGATCATCCGCAAACCGCTTTTGCAACATGCTCCTAATTCCCTGATCAGAAAATCGCCAATACTCACCCCAATTTCTATAACTATATGATGATATTTCTGTCAAAAATCCATTTGAAATAAGAGCGACACCATTTGGTTTCAACAATTTATATATATTATCAATTACTTTATCCGGATTTTTAATATGTTGTATTGTCTGCGTACAAATCAGACAATCTGCGCTATTTACTTCAATCCCCTCTCCCGTTTCCAAATTACCTTTTATTGCATTTTCTCCAATTCCATCCACATGCAACACCCGCATCTTATTAACATCATGTGCAAATTCTTTAGAGTATCTTAAATCTCCAATTTCAATAATGTCCCCTGTAATATCTCTCTTATTTTTTTCAATAAAATCTCTAATGTACACACGATCTATTGGCGTTCCAAATTCCGCACCAAATCGGCGACTAATAGGTGCCAATGGCAGTTCCTTTATGGTCTTTGCAACAGCATCATGCTCTATCATCAACGCCCTGAGCCACACTTTGTATTCATTCTCACTATCAAATATGATCACTTGCTGATCCGTTTCAATACATATATGTTTATCTCTTGCTTGAAGTAAATAATTGCGGTCTTGAATGATTTGCTCTATTGCGTCATAGGCCGGTATTAGATTAACACCGAATAGAATTCGAGCATCATCAATTCCAAGGCTCTTGAGCTGTTCATACATTTCATAATATTTTACAGATACTATCAGTATTTTGGCACCCGAATCTATTTGATTTATGCAAGATGGATGATAGGCATATACTCCCTCAAACTTCATTCTCTGGTCTGAGTTTATTTTATTGTCGATATACCCTACTATGTGCCATTTATCACGAATGGCGACCTTTTTCTTTTCAAAATAAGCTCCGATTCCAAAAACAATTACATTCTCCATTTTTCCCCTCAATCTAATACTTATTTGTAAATACTTTACGTACTCTTTTTCTCGCTATTTGTTCTCTAAAAATCAACTTTTTCTTTTTCAAATCAATAACTTCAATCCCATCCAACCTATTATAGGTATGTATACCATCAAATTTCTGAAATTTTTTCCCTAAATGCTTTGGATAAAGAGTTGCAACTTCTGCTTCCTCATATTTAGGGAATACGCTTTTAATCTCATAGAAAGCAAGACCTTCTCCATACTCTTTGCCACTAATTTGTCCAACACGATAATGCTTTCCTTCTACATAAATTATTTTTCCTGCCGGGCGAGCCCCCCTCTTATCTTTTGAAATAGTTTCTACAAAAACAGAAGCATCAGTCTCTAACTTATACAACAATAAATTTCCCTCAAAATCACGAAATAATGGTTCAAATGTATACATATATATTTCGTTATTCCACTTTAAAAATGTAGTATCTACACATTTTTTGTTTTGAATTATTGTATTAACCTTTTTCCATTTATCTGGAAACTCCTGAAGTTCATAAATCGCAATTTCTTCGAGTTGATAGCTTTCCGGACACATATATAGATGATCATTTATCACAAAAACATTCGGATACGACAAATGCCAAGGACGATCCATAGTCACCTTCCATTCTCCAAATTTTTCTCCTTCAAATTTGCAATATCCAACAACGCCATTTCGTTCCGAAGAGTATAAAAAAATTTCAGCGAATAAATACACTTCTCCCTGATATTTTACTAAAAACGGATCTGCACACCAGCCCCATTCAGGATTCTGAACAAGTGTAAAATTTTTCCCTGGATTACATCGATATGCAATTTGCCAATGGTTACTTTTATATTTACTAAACACTTTTCCAATATTCCTCTTCAAGCAAATGTGCTTGATCTCTAACATCATACCCTTGTTGCTTTATACGTCCACTTTGAGATTGCCTTGTATAACCTTTTGAATATTCCAGAATTTTTCTTTTCCACAAATTGATATCCAAATCAAGCAAATCAATATTTTCCGTCAAGCAAACCCTGTCACTCATATTTTTGCTAGCTAAGCATTTCAGCCCAGCTGTTTGTGCCTCAAGTAACACAAGCGGAAATCCTTCAAAATAAGATGGTAAGATAAAAATGTCCATCGCCTGTAACCAATCTTCGGTATTACTTTGAAATCCCACCAAATGAATTCGTTCCTGTAACCCATACTCATTAACCAAAGTTTCAATATATTTTCGTTTGGATCCCTCTCCAACAAATAGAAAATCTATATTATTCTCTTTATTAACTATAGACTTTGCCAATTCCATAATAAATTCAATGTTCTTAGGCTGTTCTAATCTCCCAAGGAAACCAACAACTATACTTCCATCCAAATTATTCTTTTTGCGCATAATTCTTCTTCGTGCTTCGTCATATGCAAATTTTTCTGTATCTACCGCATTATTTATAATACGTATCTGCTCCTTAGATATTTGATTACCATACAACCATTTCGCAGCCTCTTCCGAACAAGCCCAATAGTCAGTCGCCAATGACGCATCTATGGAATTTCGAATTTCCAAATGTTTTCTAAGAACTTCCTCCGCGAATTTAGGATTTGTATTTCCTATTCCTGTACTATGCGCATGAATTATAACTTTTGGTATCTTATATTCTTTGGCCATAATTTCTAGAATAGTATCTTTCCAGAAAGAAGTATTAATGTAAAAAACATCATAGCCTCGTTGCAATACTTTTCCAAATTCTTGTATGAATAGTTCTCGATCTGTTTGCGGATTGTTTTTTAGATAAATAACTTTTCCACCTCTTTTAATTATTTCTTCTTCATAACTAATCCTCAGAGAAAAAGTAAGAAACTCAATACAAAATTTTGTTTTATCAATGTGTTGAAACCAATTCAAACTAAATTGTGAAACTCCACCTTTTGCTTCTACAATGGGAAAAACTAACACTCGTACATATTTATCATAAGTTTGCATAATCCTACCTATTCTGTTTCATCAACACCGCCGCATCAATTGCATCCAGCATACTTTCTTCATTTGCACGACCTTCTCCTGCCTTACCAAATGCAGTTCCGTGATCGACCGAAGTTCTTATAATTGGTAACCCAATCGTACAATTAATCCCGCTGACAGCATTATATTTATTTTCCACCCAATCATATTCGAATCCGCTGAGTTTCAAAGGGATATGACCTTGATCATGATACATTGCAACCACAATATCATATTGTCCCGATTGACATTTCACAAACACGGTATCCGGTGATAATGGGCCATCTACATTATACCCTTCTTCTCTTGCTTGCATAATTGCCGGAATGATTTCCAATGCTTCTTCCGATCCGAATAATCCCTCCTCCGATGCATGAGGATTTAGTCCTGCCACAACAATTCTGGGATTATTATATCCAAGTTCTCTCATTCCACGATCTGCCAATTTGATCACATCATAAACGCGATCTTTTGTTACCCTTCTGCACGCTTCACTAAGTGAACAATGAGTTGACACATGAATCACATGCATGTGTTTGCTCGCTAATAGCATCGCAAATGTTTTTGTATGGGTAAATTCCGCCAGAATTTCCGTATGTCCATCATAGTCTAATCCCGCCAACCGCAGTGATTTCTTATTAATCGGAGCGGTCACTATTGCATCCACCTCATGAGCCATCGCCATATTGATTGCATCCTTGACATATTCAAATGAGGCGCGCCCGCATAACGCACTATTCTTCTTATATTCCCATGCGCCTACAGATAACATATTTAAATTGATATAATCAATTTGTCCCAACTGCCCCAGCGCATCTGTGGGGCTGCTAATCTCTCGTAACCGAATCGGCAAATCACAAAATCGTAACGCATCTTCGAGCGCACACCTATCCCCAATTACCACCGGTATACATTTCCGATATACATCGACACTACTTAACGCCTTCACAACAATTTCAGCCCCAACGCCTGCCGGATCACCCATTGTGATTGCAACTCTTGCCCTTTCCATCATCTACTATTCCTCTTCCATGATTTTCTGCCGGATTTCAGTTGTCGAAATTCCTTTTGTATAGGGAACGTAGACAACATCAACACCAATTTCACTTAATTTCTTTTCAAAATCATTCCAGCGTTGCGTATTTTTCCAATCATCTCCAATAAACACAACGTCAAAATGATACAATTCCCATAATTTAAGCTTGTCCCGAAACTGATTAATAACCGCTTCATCCACGCCTTTGATCGAAGCAACTATTTTTCTTCGATCATTTTCATTGATAATTGGTACATGATGCTTATACTCTTTTACCACTTCATCACCATGCACTCCTACGATTAAATATTCGCAATGTTCTTTTGCCGTGTTAATCATATTAAGATGCCCTACATGAAATAAATCATACACGCCATCTGTATACCCGATTTTATATTTTTTCATCATTTTCCTCCAATAATGTCAATTTGGATATTGGATGGACTTTCCTCTTTTCTCTTGGAGGAAGGGTCATATAATCCCCATACTTCACCGTAAGATATCCATCATAATCCTGCGCTCCAGGTAAACGTAAATTGTCAAACTTATAAGTTTTCAACTTTGTATACCATTCTCTTTTATACCCATACACGCCTTTTGGAGTTGGAAAAGTCAATATTCGAACAAGTTGTGTATTTCTGTTTCGCGTACTATTTATAAATTTCTGATACGCAGAAACCATTACATTTTCCGGAACTTTACTAAGAGCCCTATATATCCACCTGATAACTACATTTTTTTCGGAGTTCTTTCCCACTTCCGACCAAAAAAGCTTACGAAACAAAAAACACTTTATAAAATGTATCTTACGGCTGACAACATGATCCGGAACGTTGTCAAAAGGCATCAGATCAATGAATATTCCCTGCTCATAAGGCATATATTCTTGATTCAATCGAATAAATTCTGTACCCTTTCTTCTAAGTTTTCCGTAACCCCACCGATATCCCGGAGTATCTCTCAAATCCTGCAAATAAAATCTTTTTGTATCTAGATCAGTCCTACATGCAATTCTAAATTTTTCGTATTCATTTCTAAGAAAGCCAATATCCGCATCATCATCCCACGGTATGTAACCACGATGCCGAATTGCACCAAGCATCGTGCCTCCTACCATGTTAAAATGTATTCCATGTTTCTTACAAATACGTTGCACCTCTGCAATCAATTCTTTTTGAATTTCTTGTACTTTATGCAATTCCTGTTCTGTCAACTCGTATTGTTTTTGTTCCATATCCACCTATTCGTTTTTACCCATATAACGGGTGTTTTCTAATTTGTGCACTTTACGACTCCAATAGGGAATCACATTCCATAATCAAAAGCCCTGCATAAATGCAGGGCTCATACATCAATCGTTTTCCACGATAATCCGATATAACTTTCAAGCGACTCCATTCGCACTCTTGATAAATCCTCTTTATCCTATTTTCTTATATTGTATATATCGGTCATTGCAGTGCTTTATTCAACACTTTTGATAAACTATCTTCCATTATGAAAATCAACCTTCTCTATCCGACATTCATGTTTCTTGTACTCATCAAAACCTTCTTTTCCGGCATCATAGTTCACGCCAACCAGTAACACTTCTCCGGTATATCCTTTCAGGCATTCTACATACTGTCGTTTCTTTATCTGGTCGATTGCTGCACCTGCAGACTGATTCCACTTTAATTCGACAACGATTGCCGGTCGATTCGTGGTATTTCTTGGAACGAATACCATATCTGCATAGCCTTTTCCACCAGCCAATTCACGATAAACCAGATAATCTTTTTTTGCTGAATAGTATGCGAGTGATACTACGCACGCTAATGCATTCTCATCATTATACTTCAATATTGAGGTATTTTCCTGATGCACCTGCTCTATCATAGATGCAACCTTTGTTTCATCGCCTTCCAATGTAGCTTCAAGCAGTTCTTCTGAATTTCTGATAGCATCCATCACCGGTTCCCAACCGCCATCTTCAATACAATTGATAAATTCCTTCTGCACCTCCAGATTCGGTATGCTCACTTTTTGTTCATGAAAATCATAAGTAAGATATCCCAAATGTATCAAAAGGGTTAATACATCATCGGCACTCTCAAGCGTTGTCATGTCATTTTGGAATTTATCCGGATTAACAGACACACGCTCCCCGGAAATAAGGCGCGTAACAAGTTCCTTCAGATTGTACATGTCAAGCTGGATATACTTCTTTAACGCTTCATAAGTCTCTGTTTTTGTCCAGTAACTGTCAAAGTCATGTCCCAAAAGAGACATCACAACAGACCTTGGATTGTAGATTTGTTCTCCCTTGAGATCATAGCCGTCATACCACAGTTTCATTTTCTCATATGGCATATCATACTGCGCGCACAATCCCCGCACTTCCGCTTCTGTAAATCCGGTATACTCTGCCAGTTCCCGCTGATTCGTCATTGAATATTCGTCAAACATGTTCAAAGCAGAATGTTCACCATATTTCTTAATCGGCAGAATGCCCGTCATATATGCAAGCGCTACATATGGCTGATTTTTCAACATATCTCGCAAGAAATCCAAATATACTTTATAAGAATCATTCCGTTCCTGATTAACACGAAATACACAATCCCACTCATCGATAACAAACACAAATTTGCTATTGGTCTGGGAATATATTTCTTCCAATACAGAAACCAGATCTTCTTCAAAATACTCTACATCACTAAATTCTCTTTTTAATTCCCTCGTTACTTTTCGGGATACGAGAATTATCATATCCTGTATGTCATCTGCCCTACTGACAAATTGCTGCATATTCAGATGAATTACATTATACTTATTCAGATACTTTTCAAAATCAGCATCCGTTCCAATTTTTAATTCGTGAAACAGTTCCCTCGAATCACACCCCTTACTATAGTATGCCACCAGCATATTGGCAGCCATCGACTTGCCGAAACGGCGAGGTCGGCTGACACAGATATTTCTATGTTCTCCGCCTAATACAGAATTTGTAAAATTCAGCATTTCCGTTTTATCTACATATATTTTTGAATTTTTCACTGCATTGTAGAATTCATCATTTCCAGGATTAAGATAGATTCCCATTTCATTTCCTCGCAATCAGTCTCATCATTATCAAATATCATTATACCCCAAAGAAGCTACGTAATCTACTGATTCCGGCACATAAGCCTTGGATCCCCGATTCTACGGAATCAGCATCACATCATATCTTCCAAATCCGCTTTCCCGGTTGGATCGAACAAAATAAGAGTCTCTCAATTTACAGATAAAGATATTTGCTCAGATCCAATCCAATCGTTACCTATATATTACCCCACCTTGCAAGAGAGTGTCAAACTTCAACCCACTGATTTCCCATTCCATCTTGAGCCGATAAATAATTTGTGAAAATCCCCTGAACGCCCATTTGTTTTAACTGCGTATACTCTTGCAGACTATCCGTGCTGAAGCCAAAAATTTGTATACTTTTTCTGCGAAATATATTCACCAATTGTTTATTCGCCAGAATATATTCGCAGGGAAATCCAACCACACCCACGCCATATTTTTCACACAATATTGCTGTATCCTTGTAATCGAACATATTAAGATTGCGATATTGTGTATAAAATATGTCAAATCCCGCACTCTGTGCCAAACGTATTGTTATCTCATTGTAGGCTTCCATAACGATCTGGTGTTTTAGCTGTTGTACTTCCGATTCTGAATCTGCAATTTTCTTTATGGTATCACAAATTTCTTCTATATATTTTTGGTAATCATATTCATCATCCCATTTTACATCAATCAACATGTGCACATTGGGATATTCTTTTATTTTTTTAAGCATCATTTCGAGCGTCTGGATTGTACAACCTTCATACATTGCATTGTACAAATCCTCTTTACCATGTGCCAATATCGTTCTCCCCTGCTCATCCCGCATAACATCACATTCAACAATCCGGAAACCAGCCTTTAAGGAATAATCAAGTGCCTCCGCAGAGTTGGTATACATTACCTTCCTCCCATTCACGAAGCCACCACAGGCATGCGAAATAAGCGACTCCTGTCTATACCACCGATCGAAGCAGTCCGGCAAACGGTTTATGTGACCATACTTATAACACATTTCATGGTAATGTTCCACTCTTTGTATCATTCGCTCCGGATCAAAATATATTTTTTTTATCAAACGATCATCTGATTGCAGTTCTCCAAGTTCATAGGCTCCTATCGAATCGGTTATATACAGTTGTATTTTTGATTCCGGATATGCATGGTCGATTAATTGTTTGCGGATGGCCTGATATCCCGAATACGCAGCGATCAGCACATAATCAATCTCCTGCAGTCTCTCCAATGCATAATCATTAAATTGGTATACTGGACGTTTTCCATAATTACTGCCCCACCTTTGAGGATTATTGTCTATAAAAAACTCAATATCTACTTTTTGTAGATTCAGGGTGTTACGGATACTTTTCCAAATCACATCTGTAATACCCCATATAGCAACCTTTACTTTATCACGATTTTCAATAGTCCACTCCATTTGATGCTCATCAGAGACATCCTCATTTCGTCTGCGGCGGTTCTCGTTCCTCTCCAAAAACTTTTCCATCACCCCCGCAGCCATCACACTTTCATCTCTCGTAACACCCGCATCTGCATCTACATGTTGACCCAGAATTTTTTTTGCAAAGAAATCCAGTTCATACTGAAGACCGCCACCTTCATATTCAAACTCATATAGATCATGTTTGTCCGGATCCTCATAACGGACTTCAAAACATCTCGTCAGCCACCATGGAGCCTGACAATAGATGTATCCTCTTGTTCCGGAAATAATCAGTTCTCCTTCGGATTTCACACCGATGCCGGTTTTTGCCATAGCCATGCCATTAGGATATGTAAAACAGACCTTCGTAAACTTGTCTACTCCATTCGGGGCATACACCGATTGAAACAAGACATCCTCATAATTCGTGCCAAACAGTTTCATAATCGGAAGAAGTGAATAACTTCCGAGTTCAGTCACACTCCCACCATAGACAACATCCGTGTATTCACGCATATTCGTTGGTATTAGTTTCGTAAAGCAAGCCTCCACATCACAGATATCACCAATGACTCCACTTTTTGCGACTTTCATCATAGTTAGAAATCCCGGACAATACGCTGTTTTAACCGCCTCAAGCAAAACACACGGCTGCTTATGCGCCAGATCATATAACTCCTCGGCCTCTTTCTTGCACAAAACCATCGGTTTCTCACAGAGCACATGTTTCTCAGCCCCAAGAGCCCGCTTCGCATATTCATAATGGGTTTCATGCGGGGACGCAATATATACTGCATCTACCAATTCCATCAACCTCTCCCACGAATCGGTTGCAATCGGTTTGTCCGGCTTTTCATTCCACACAGATTGCACGTAGCGGTCTGCGCTTCCACAGTGCGGATTATATACACATACAAGCTGCAATTCTTTCACTTTCTCCACAGCTTCCACAAAACGCTGTGCAATTCTTCCTGTTCCGATCATTCCCAATCTAATCATAATTCCAAGCCTTTTCTCTTCGTTATTTTTATTGTAGTTCATTCCGGAAAGCAGCAATAATCCAATTATTGCGTCCTTCTATTTTGCATATGATCGTGCTTCTTTTTATTCATATATGCCTCTGTGATTCCCGCCATTGCAATTGCTTCCTCCGCGGTCAGTTTATATCCGTTCCGATCTATGCCATTGATTTTACACACGAATTCGCTGATTTCGTAACGGAATCCATCTCCCTGAAATGCCGGTTCATATACTTCCACCTGATTCGGATCCTCATAATGAATCTCAAATCTTCTTGTCAGCCACCACGGAGACGGTGCTAGAAGATAACCTTTTGTTCCGGCAATTACAAGCTGTCCCTCTGATTTTACGGCAACTCCATTCTTAGATGCCCCCATCGCATGTGGATATGTCAATTCTACTTTCGTATATAAATCCACACCATCTTCACCATATAAGGTCTGAAAATGCAGATCCGTATAGTCACTTCCCAGAAGTTTAATAATCGGAAGAAGCGTATAACTGCCAAACTCCAGAAAACTTCCACCATACTCAGCATCGGTCCGCTCACGCGACTGCAAATTTGCCAATCTTGTAAAACAGGCCTCCACATCCCGGATCTCACCGATTTTGCCACTCTTGGCCACATTGATCAATTGCTGAAATCCCAGACAATATGCCGTCTTGACCGCTTCCATCAGAACAAGCTTCCGTTCCTCTGCCAGCCGGTACATCTCCTCTGATTCACACTTTGTAAAGCCAATTGGTTTCTCACAAAGCACATGTTTTCCGGCAAACAAAGCCCGCCTCGTATAATCAAAATGAGTCTCATTTGGTGATGCAATATACACCGCATCCACCTGCTGCAAAAATTCTTCATAAGAATCGCTATAATTCGGAATATCATGCCGGTTGCGAAATGCCAACACGCTTTCCACTTCCGGATTATAAGTGCAGACAATATTGATACCACTGACATATTTTGCTTCTGAAATAAATCGAGGGGCAATACGACCGGTTCCTACGATTCCCACATTTACAATTCGGAAGTGATCCTTGCGCAACATCGTCGACGAGATATCCGGTGTCCGTTCCAGATAGACCACTTCACAGAATTGTCTCAAATAATCGAATGTGCCTATCCAATCCGATCCCACTGTAAAAATATCCGCATGATATTTCTGAATATCCTCAATCTTCTGTCCCTCGTGGTCTTCCACAATAATCTCATCCGCCAATCCGGTTCTTCGTACATTTTCGATTCTCTCCACAATCGAATCAATGACATTCACCTTTCCTCTGGCTTCATCAAAATGTTCCGTGGTTACACCAACAATCAGATAGTCCCCCAATTCTTTTGCATGTTTTAATAAATTGTAATGTCCCTGATGAAACAAATCAAACGTTCCATATGTAATTACTTTCTTCATACACTAGCCCTCTGTTTGTTGTGTTACAAACTGATATACCTTTTTACCACAGTCTCCATCCACGCTGGCGTTAATCTTAGCAAACGCTTTCACCTGCTGCACCTTATCAAATGGAGCTCCGCAAAGTGTTCCGTCCAGCAGATCCTGAAGCGAATGGAACGCATCTTCCCTGCAGCAATAACGCATCCACTGAGAATCTGCGCCAAATCCTCTGACATGCGCTCTCACATTCTTCTCATCAAAACTAATTTCACACTCTTCCACACTGTCAGATGCGAAATCCACTTCATACGTCTTACGCTCATGCGCATTAAAATATCTCCAATGACCTGAATCCTTATTGTCTGCAATAAAATAACCATGCCCCCAAACCGGACAATACCCATTATTTCTTAGCTGCACAAGAGGAAATGGGCTCTTCCATTCCCCCACTTCTCCGGTTATGGGGTTTAACTTAACAAATTTATTTCCGTATGCAGGTGCAAAATAAATCCATCCATCATATTTAGCAAGTGTTGTAAAATAATATTCCTCACACTCGCGCCTGGTATTGGGCTGAAATGCCTGCAGCCCTTCTACATGCAGATTATAGTTCCTCTTCTCCCCGGTTTCACAATCGAATCGGATAACCTCTGTTCCCTCATACGGAAGCAGCCAATAGACTGACTTTTCATTAGACTCCGATAATAGCGCGCAATAAGTCTGTTCCAGTCTCGTTTCTTCCCTTCTTATCTCCATCGTTTCTACATCAATATGCAGCATCACGCCCCCATCAAAACTGATGAAATGAAGTTCTCCCAGATTTAGGCAGGCTCCCGTTACCAACCAGTTCCCATTACAGAAACCGGTTCGAAACGCTCCGATATCCTGCATCATAACTACTTCTTCTGTTCTAAGATCAAATCGGATTAACGACGGATATTTCGCCGGCAGAAGAAACACATAGCAATCTGATATCAAAACACTATTGAAAGCTCCACCTCGCTCCACTTTATGCGGCAACTCGATTTTTCGCAGGGATCGATCTGCATGAACCACCAAAATATGTTCCGCATTACTCGGAAATACATATATTTTCCCATTCCGCGCAAATGCCCGCAGGTAATATCCAACGCTTGCATATTCCGAAAGATTGCAATAAAACCGATACTTACCATCATTCATCGGCGAATAATATAGTTGATTTCCATATACTATAATATACGGATCATTCCCATCCGCCTGCGGCATATAATAAACACTCCCCCTCCAATCATCCGCCTTCGGTGGTTCGTGAATCGCATTGTTCAGAATAAACATCGGTTTCCCTGCCACTCCAAACAAGGATGTCACGGAAGTCCCATCATCACCAATATACACATCTGACAATGCGATACTTCTCTCCATATCGGGTGTATCATCATAAATTCCAATATGATGCTCCATAAAATACTGTTTTAATTCATAATACCGCTCTCTTGACTTCTTCCGCAAAGAATCCATTGTCGATTCCAAAAGCGGATGCGGCCGCCAAAGCAGGCATGCATCCTCTCTGCCCTCAAAACAGGAGAACACATACTCCATTTTATCCAGAAAACTTTCCGTATTTTCCAGCATCCCTCCAATACTTGTATTATAAAAATATACTTTCTTTCCTTTCATCGCAGAGTTCCACTCAGTCGGAATGGCTGGCTCATTTTTGCATAGCTGAATCATACGATCAAATTTGGGCGAACCAAAAGCAAGAAATTTCTCGTCCGGAATACTCGCATCAAATAATTCCCGGTAACTTTCTGCCTGAATCACAATATAATCTGCATTGGCATATACCGGACAAGAAGCCTGTCCCTGTGCCATTCCTCCACTCGTTGCATAATAAGGGATATAGACCAGACAATCCGTGTATATTTTCAACCGATCAGAATAGAAGAATGGATGAACCGTAGTAGCAGCATTCGATGCATCATAAGGATTGTGGATAAAGATAGCATCCGGATGCATCCCTGCGAAATCAAATTCATCATATCTAGTAATCGGCACCTCCTCCGGATAAAGATTTCCTTCATAGTGCATCAAACCAATACTTCCATCCGGATTCTTGTCATAATACGGAATCGGGATCACATACGCCTCACACTCTGCGTCTTCCTGCGCTTCTTTCCACACACTCTCCAAAGCATCCCACATGCTTGCTTTATACGGTAAAAACACCATGGTTCTCTTCTTTACTTTTTCTTTCTCCGGCATCATCGCCTGAAGCTGCGCGAGAATCGCGTTCGCATTCTCCACATCACCGATATCCATCAGTCTCTTTGCCTCTGACCGAATCTGTATCGCCAGCTGCTCAAGTTCTTTCTTTCTGGCAGCCTCCAACTCGTTTAAATGATTTCGATACAAAAAACTATAATTTTTGATTGGTTCTGCCAGAAACGGATCAACATTCACACACTTTCTCAATAAAGAGAAAAACTTTGCCGAATCCACTTTCTCTATCTTCAGCGCCTGTTCCAGATATTTTGCAGCCTGATACACCTGAGGCTGCTCGTTCGCACAAACACCTTGTGCATGCAGCTCATAGAATCTAACCGTATTTTCCGCGTAATCACAAAGAAGCTCTCTCTCCGATTCATAATCTGCTTTATCAGAAATGCCATGCCGTAATTCTTCCAATGCCCCTTTGGACTGTCCGTAAGCAGACACTTCCTCTGTCAGACCGCTTGCATCAAGCAGCTGATCCAATCCATCCGCCAAGCCATGCTGATTCACATATTCTTTGCATGCTTCACAAATACAATTCCACAAAAGTCCGTTCCGGTACACAACCGGCAGCACGTTCTTCCAGATTTTGTTTTCCGGGCGCCGATCCATATTCTGCACAAGCAGATCAAAAATACCATCATACAAATAAACGGTATCTTTATCCCATTCCAGCCTTTCCCAGTTTTCTTCCAAAGCTTTTGTACTTTCCATTCCCAGACCGGCACAAATCCGGATTGAATACGCTTTCAATAATTTCAAGCCATCAAAACAGCTTCCCGCAAGCGGTGCCGCCTTCTGGATCATATACTCAGCCGGATGCTCCGAAAAATAATCCTGCCAGGTAAAATATTCAAAAATCTTGCTCTGCGCTTCCGGGAATCGTCCCATCTGCACATACAGATCCGACAGGTGAAGCGCAACAAATGCACGAATCATCCCCATAGAACGTGTATCTTCTCCTGCTAGTCTGCACACTTTCTGCATCTGTTCAAACTCACCACGCTGCTCCAATGACAGTATCATGCCTGCATAAAAGGTCTGAATCGCTACGTCTTCGTTAATTCCATCTACCTTATGCGCAATTGCAAGACTTTCTTCTCCAAGATCATATAGTTTAACATATTCTGCCGCCAATAAATATTCCTGTGCCAGTTCCATTCTCCAACGCAGATTCCCCGGATCTTGTTCAATCTCTTCCAGAAGCAGCGAAGAATTGCGTTCATAGTGAGCACGCGCTTTCCCCTCATCTTCAAACACATAACCATAATGATCCACCACCGATTCTAACGCGATGCGATCCCCCACAGACGGTACTGCATATTCATGGATCTTACTGACAAAATGTGTCTCAGGTGTCAAACGAAACATACGCGACACCCAGGAATCCGAGTACTGCAAACCTTCCATATCCATATAATTTCTCTGAATATAGCATGCCTCCCCGAATTTCCGATATTCACCGGTAGAAAAGAAATCAATAATCTCTTTGCAGTCCGAAAACCATTCATCATCATCCAGATAAAGAAACCACTCTCCACACGCTTCCTTCAATCCCGCATTTCTTGCCTTGGCAAAATCATTGCACCAATCAAAGGGAATAATATGATCCGTATATGTCTGTAATAATTTTCGCACTTCGGGGTTCTTACTCGTGTCCACAAGAATCAACTCACTTGGTACTGCATCGAGAATTGGTTTCAAGGAATCCAGACACTTTGAAATTGTTTCCAGACGGTCTGAAATTAATAATGAAATTGATAAAACAATATTTTTTTCCATAAACTATGCTCCGCGTATTCCTGCTTTCAACTGTACTCCACTTACTTTCAGGTAGCTAAAAAAGCGAGGGATATACTCCCTCGCTTTAAAATTACATTTATTACTGAAGTAATGACATAACACCCTGTGTTGCCTGATTAGCCTGAGCCAGCATAGACTGTCCTGCCTGTGCAAGAATGTTGTTCTTGCTGTACTCAACCATCTCTTCCGCCATATCAGTATCACGGATACGAGACTCTGCAGATGTTGTATTCTCAACTACGTTATCTACGTTTGCAATGGTATGCTCAAGTCTGTTCTGTATAGCACCGAGTGAAGATCTCTGTGCGGAGACAGACTGAAGCGCATCAGCGATTGCATCGATTGCATAGGTTGCAGCCACACCGGAATCATCAGACACATTCAATCCCTTGATTCCAAGTCCTGCGGCACTCATCGCATCAATATTAACCGTAATCTTATTGCTCATATCTGCATCGGCTCCGACATGAAGATTGAAGGAAAGTGAATTCTCTACATTTGCTTTTGCCTTCTCCACTTCAATCGTATAAATTCCTTTTGTACCCTGTGCCGGTGTCACATTTGGCTTAAGGGCTACAGTTGCATACTGACCATCAGTAGCACCAATATTATTAGCCTGTGTTAATGCGGTCTGAATCTTCGCTGCTAACTCGTCCGCTGTGACATTATTCTCAGTATCACTGTAATCGCGTGCAATAACCTCAGCTCCATCTGTCTTTACGGTAGTTCCATCAGAAACCATTTCTGCCAACTCAGATGGCAAATAAGTTTTTCCTGTTCCGGCATCATACACATCTTCACCAGCAGCATTTTTTGTCTTTGTATACTGTGTTCCATTTAATGTAACACTTGTTTTCTGTCCACCGGAAATTGTTTTCTTCAGTTCCTGTAAGGAGTCACTCTTATCCGTATTTCTGACATTATAATTATGTCCAGCAACCTTAAGAGACTTTCCTACACTTAAGTCAACAGTCATGGTTGCATATGTTTCTCCATCAACAAATGTTTTATAATCAATACCGGCGTCATGTCCTTTCATGACAACGGTCTTCTTTCCGTTTGAACCCTTCAACAGGAATGTTTCGTTGAACTTGGTTGTCTCAGATACACGATCAATCTCAGTTGTGAGCTGATCAATCTCAGACTGAATTGCATCACGGTCAGATTTGCTGTTTGTTCCGTTCGCTGCCTGTGTTGACAATTCATTCATTCTCTGTAACATTGAATGTACTTCTGTAAGAGCACCTTCTGCGGTCTGTACTGCAGATACACCATCCTGTGCGTTGGTGGATGCCTGATCAAGACCTCTGATCTGCTTTCTCATCTTCTCCGAAATGGAAAGTCCTGCCGCATCATCTGCTGCACGGTTGATCTTGTAGCCGGAAGACAATTTCTCTGTTGCCTTTGCCTGGCTGCCTGTTGTTACACTTAACATTCTGTTGGCGTTCATCGCCTGCATATTATGCTGTACTACCATTACTATTTTCCTCCTTGAACCTACTGTAACGTCTTGTTACAATCCATGTATTTATGGTAACTATTACTATCTACTGACTTATATATCGGGAAAAAAGTAAGGTTCTTAACCCCATAATTAAAATTTTTTCATTTTTTTCATACAGAAAATAACTTTGAACTATCATTGTTTGATTTTACCTTCACCGGAATCAATTCACTTTGATGCCCCTTTTTTATTGCACATCACATTTTGTGAGCGTATTTTCTGCATTTTCTCACATTTTATGTTTTGACAGGCAAAAAGAAGGAGAGCTTTCGCTCTCCTTCTTTAGTAGTAGTAGTAATACAGCAATATGAATTATAAATTCGATTATCCAAGTAAAGATAATACTCCCTGATTTGACTGGTTCGCCTGAGCGAGCATTGACTGGCCTGCCTGAGCAAGAATGTTGTTCTTGCTGTACTCAACCATTGTCTCAGCCATATCAGTATCACGGATACGAGACTCTGCAGATGTCGTATTCTCAACTACATTGTCTACGTTTGCGATGGTGTGCTCAAGTCTGTTCTGAACAGCACCGAGTGAAGATCTCTGTGCGGATACCTTAGAGATGGCATCAGCGATTGCATCGATTGCATAAGTTGCAGCTGTACCAGAATCATCGGATACATTTAAGCCCTTAACACCAAGACCTGCAGCACTCATAGAATCAACGTTTACTGTGATCTTGTTGGTCATGTCGGCATCTGCGCCTACATGTAAGCCAAAGGATAATGCCTTATCAAAGGTAGCTTTACCCTTGGTAAGAGTAAACTTATAATCATCTCCAGTAGGCTGCTTACCCTTGTCATTATCTGTCGCATACTTCGCATACTGACCATCAGTTACACCGATATTGTTAGCCTGTAACATAGCGTCTGCCACTTTACCAGCAACAGTTGCTGCATCTAAGTTGCTATCCTTGTTCTCATAGTCACGAGCCACATGATCCTTCGTATCGCCGATCAGATCACTATTAACAATATCACCATCTTTTACCTGTGCTGCCAACTCTGCCCCAGTATAGGTTGTGCCTGTTCCGGCATCAAATACGACAGTCTTTTTCGTTTTATCAAGCGGATCCTCTACTTCTTTACTTGTATAAGTGGTTCCATTGATCGTAACTGTCTTTTCTTTTGCAGCGCCGGAAATAGCACTCTTAATCGTTGCAAGGCTATCTTTTGCAGTAGCTTTGTCTGCATATTTGTTCTCTGTAATGTTGTAGTTCTTTCCTGCAACCGTTACAGAAGATCCTGCCTTAATTGTAACCGTCATTGTTGCAAAAGTCTCACCATCAACGAATGACTTGTAATTGATACCTGCATCGTGTCCGTTCAGAACCTTTGTCTGCTTCTCTCCGTTACCCTTTAACAGGTAAGTCTCGTTGAACTTGGTTGTCTCGGATACACGATCGATCTCTGTTGTCAGCTGATTGATCTCGTCCTGAATAGAGTCACGGTCTGACTTACTGTTGGTTCCGTTTGCTGCCTGTGTTGCCAGCTCATTCATACGCTGTAACATAGAATGTACTTCTGTAAGAGCACCTTCAGCTGTCTGTACTGCAGATACACCATCCTGAGCGTTGGAAGAAGCCTGATCAAGACCCTTGATCTGCTTTCTCATCTTCTCAGAAATAGAAAGTCCTGCTGCATCGTCTGCTGCACGGTTAATCTTGTAACCGGATGATAACTTCTCTGTAGCCTTTGCCTGCTGAGATGTTGTTACATTGAGCATTCTGTTGGCGTTCATCGCCTGCATGTTGTGTTGTACTACCATAATAATTCCTCCTTGAATCTTTGTCCCCCGCATCCTTGCGGTTCGTTGTTTGTTTGTAATGTCTATCCCTCCGGCCGTACGCTCCGTCAGAATTTCGATTACGGTACCGTAATCAAAGACAACTCTTTGTTTACTTACTTTTTATATCGGAGGAAATCCCCGATACTTTATAGCAAAATAAGAAGAAAAATAATTTTTTCTTCATGCTACCATATCATGTATAAGGCTACTTCTTACCGTCCATAAATTGTGAATCCATATAGCCCGGATAGGTCATAGTCCGGTAATATCCGTTGATTGCCTTACTGTTTGCGCGCACATCCTTCGCCTGCTGACGCACCGTTGCGAACTTTTGCATCATCAGATCCTTGTTACGCGCTTCCTGCGCCTGAATCTTGACGCTTTTATCTGTTACAGACCGGATATGCTTCTGCAATTCCCGGATCGTATCCGCATACTTTTCCTTTTCTGTCTGCAGTTCCTCCGCTACCTGTGCATATAATTTTTCAAATCCGCTATCCAATTGCTCCAATTGTCCGATACACGCAGACTTACGCTCCACCGTATCATCAAAGTCCTGAACCGGACTCTGCGAATCGGTCAATTGTACCTTCTGCAGATCATTCAATCGTATAATTTCATCTAATACTGCCTCTTTTTTACAAAGGCTCTGCAACATAATACTTAAATAGGTTTCTGACATAGTCCCCCCTGTTATGAGACCGCTACGCTGCTTCCCTTCGCGTTATTGCCATTGGCAGTCTTTTCCATAACTTCTTTCCATGTGTCTCGCATGGTGCGAAGATGCTTTAACACTTCCTCTAAAATTTCCGGATCCTTCTTAATATTTGCATCCCTAAGTCTTCGAATAAGATAACTATACACCGCATCAAAATCTTTGGCAACCGGATATTTGTGATCCAGCGTTGACTGAAATTCAATAATGATACGCTCTGTCTTCATAATATTATTATGTGCCTTTTCGATGTCTTTCTTTTCAATCGCAACAATCGCAATGTTCGTGAACTTAATTGCACCATCGTAAAGCATTAGCGTCAATTCCGCCGGTGTAGCGGTCAACACCTTACTATTGTTGTATGCTGCATATGCTCTATTTTGAATCATTCCGCTTCCTCCCTTCTGTTATACGGATTAACTTCCTAATAGTCCGCTAATGGAGCTTGTCTGGCTCTGTAACTTCGATAACGCCGTCTCCATCTGGGAGAACTTCTTATAATAATAATCTTCTTTATCAGATACTTTACTTTCCCACTCTTTGATCGTCTTTGTATAGTTTTTATACTGTGTATCCAGTTCCTTGTCGTTGTAAATCTTAAATCTTGTACGAAGGCTTGTTGCCTGCATCTGATCATCAATTGCTTTATACAGATTGGTGCTGAGCTGCTTCATAAACTCTACAACCGTATCCGGGTCTTCAACCAATGCGGCCATCAGCTTATCCTTATTGCCGGATGTATTCTCATCATCCTCATCTCCATCAATATGATAAGAATTCTGCTCATTCTTTGCTGCATTCAAATATCCCAATGTATGAATGCCAAAGCTGCTCAAAGAATAATCTTTGCCATTGATTGTGATTCCCTGTGACATAGAGGACATCAAGGCGTTCATAACCGAGCTGAGAGAATTATCCCTGCGAAGAAGGGAGTCTTTAATCTTTGTCTCCCACTTCTCAATCTCCGTGTCAGACATCTTGTCCTTTTCGTCATCCGTCAGTGGTTCATAACTTCCTGCAGAATCTGCATTATAAAGTTTTGTAACTTCATTGATGATGTTATTGTATTCTGTCAGGAAATCCTTGATGGTGTCATATAATCCCTGGGTATCCGTTGATGTATTGATCATAATCGAATTATTTGCACTAAGCTTCGACAGATCAATATTTCCCTGATCATCCAGCAAACTGTTGATATCATCCGTAACGCCATTGACGGTAATATCCAATCCATTAACGGAGAAATTATTGCTGGAACTGGTATACATAATACCACTTAACACAATTGTTGCATCGCTTCCGTCAATCTTAGTTGCTTTCTCACCATAGGTATCATTCTGCGTATCAAGTCCCAACATTCCGAGAAGTTTCTCTGACTTGCTGCCTGCCGCTGCGGTAATCGAAAAATCACGCTCTACGCCGGTTTCCTCGGAGCTAACAAAAATTCTGGCATTCTTTTCATCAAAGCTTGCATTCACACCGGCATCCTGCAGCTGTTTGATTACATCCGAAATCTTGCTGTCCGCATTCAGCGTGATATCTTTTTCTACTGCCTTACCCTCTTTGTCTTTCGTAGAAAAGTGAATCGTTCCCTCTCCCTCTGTGAAACCAAGGGTGCTAAGTTTTGTATCCGAAGTAATCTTGGCTCCTGTCTCCACATAGCGAACGACTTCATTTCCATCTGCATCCGTAGATTTTACTTCGTTTCTGGCTTTCAATTTTCCGCTGGTAAGGTATCCTGACTGGGCAGTCGAAAGGACATTCAACTTCTGTGTTCCGTTTACCGCATTTGCCCCCGCCACTACCGTTGCCTTCGTTGAATCGGAAGATGTTGTCTTCTTGGTATTATACGCACTGGAATAACGCATTTTACCAACACTGTTATACAGGCTGTACACCTTCGTGTTCAGGTTCTTCCAGGCCTCCTGCTTCCAGCCTAATTTGGTCTGTTCCTTTGTATATTTCTCGGTTTTCTTACTATATGCCGATACCAGTTCCTGAACGATGGCATCCGTGTCCAGTCCGGAATTGATACCTGATACTCTCATTGCCATAGGGATTTCCTCCTATTAATTTCTTCTTGTCGCGATCTCTATGCACTATCGTTTCTCGTCTACCATAAGTCCTGCCATCTCCCAGACTTTGGCGATCATGTCCAGGGTCTTCTCCGGTGGGAGCTCCTTGATGACTTTCTTGGTGTCTTTATCTACGATCTTGATCGTTACGCGGTTCGTTGCCTCGTGGATTCCGAAGATTGCCTCTGAATTGACCGCCTTCTTATTGATATCCTCCACAGCTTTCTTGATCTGCGCGTTCTGCTTCTCCTGATCCTGCTGCTGCGCATTGCTTCCGGTGCCTTCGCCGCTGGTCTGCTTTGTGTCCAAAGCGACCGTTGCTTTCGCAATATTGTTCGAGATACCGACATTCTCTGTCTGTTCAACTTTTGCTCTTGTTTCTTCTCTTGTCTCTGCAGTTGACGTACTTCCCTGATATGTCATTGCTGCACCTTTAATTGCTTCAATTCCCATGATGATGACCTCCTGTTTTCATTCATGTAACTTACTATGTTGAACCTAATCCTTTTATCCTAGAAGAAATATCGGAGGGATTCCTCTAAAAGTTAACCCTCCGATGCATTTTATCCCATAATATTTTTTAAAGCGTCCAGTCCGTCGATGCTGAGAGCCGCCTGGTTCTCCTGCTGGATCTGTAAATATACTTCCTTGCGGTATACCGGCACGTCCTTCGGAGCCGAGATGCCGATCTTGATCTGATCGCCGCGGATTTCAAGCACGGTGATCTCGATATTGTTGTTGATTACAAGGGCTTCGCCTTTCTTTCTTGTCAATGCCAACATATCTATTCACCTGCCTTTTCTTTCTTGTCTTTTAAAATCTGATATACTTTGTATTTTACCGGATAATCGTCCTCAACGATAAGCTGGACTCCCTTGTGGTTATCCATGTTGACGATGATCGGGGCTTTCAGATTTACGGAAAAATCCTCGACTTTCTTCGGAACCGTTACGGTTACGAGGATGTAGGTGTTCTCTTCATTCAGTTGTCCGAGCGGCGCAATCATCGCCTCGTTTACGTTTGGTTTGTAGTCCTCTCTGACTGCCAGTGGCTCCATAACCGGAAATGCGATGTCGGTGTCATCCATGGACTGCAGCCACATGATGGAATTATGCTTTTTCTGCTTCTCCTCGTCAAAGATTAATGCGAACCGGTTCAGGTCCGGGAATCCGATCATTCCTTTTTCCAAGGTAATGATCTTGTCGTCTGCGATCTCAATCTCGCCAAAAATTCTTGTTTTTGCCTTCATGGTCTTTTCTCCTCTCGCTCCGCGATCGTGTTTTATAAGTAATCTAAGAGTGTCTGCTTACCAACCTTTGCTGCTGCGGTCAAGCTGGAAGTGTATGCATTGTAAGATGCCGTATAGTCGATAATGATATCCGAAATCTCACGGTCATCATTGCTGGATTTCAGTTCCTCAACCGTTGTCTTCTGATTCTCGACACGGGTCTGTGTGAGATCCAGACGGTTCTGTAAACTACCGATATTCGTGATGGCATCGTTCACATCATTCAGGTAATTGTCAAAATTCGTGATGTACTGCTTGTAGGTTTTCTTCAGGTTGTCGTTCGCGTAATCCGCTTCCTTCTGTGCTGCATCAAGATACGTCTGGAGTACCTTCTGCGAATCCTTGTCTGCGTACGATTCCTGCTCCATCATTGCCTTGATCTTGTCAACCTTATCGTTCGCATCAATTGCCTTGCTTACGATGTCGATCATCTCGCTGACATCGCGGCCGATGCTTGTATCAAATACTTCGCTTGCCTGTGTGTTTGCCGGAAGTGTGATGCCGCTTGAGATCTCGAAGAGAATCTGCTGATTCTCTTTCGTGTATGTGACAGCCTCGTTCATGTCCGGCGTCTTCATCTTACAGTCATAATAGTACTCCGGTCTTGCCTCTCCTGCATCGAAACCGGTCTTCGTATAGGACATGTTGAAGTCTGCCTTGGACTGTGCCATCGTATGTGCGATCTCCTTGCCTAACACAAGCTCGCCCGTATCTTTTAAGAAGATCATGTCGTTATCGCCGAGTGTCATGGCATCGTCCCCGTTGGCGGTCGCCTGACGCCACTGCTCCTCGTTATCATATACAACGATTTTGCCGGTTGGATCCGCTCCGTTTGCCACGTCTGCCGCGGATACCAGCTCCATCTCGGTGGTGTTGCCGCCCGCTGTGTAAGAGAATTTATCAAAAGATTCTATGCCATCATATGCCAGACGCAGTCTGTTGTAGGTATGGGTTCCGACCTCAGTCGTACACTCCGTATTCGCATCTGCCGGGACGTCTGTCTCGCCAAAATAATAGCGGTGCTCCTGCAGATCCTGATAAGTAAATTTCTGGTCAATATTATATGTCGTATCCTTCTCGTCCGTCTTAAAGGTCAGCTGGGAGGAAGTACGGTATCCGGTAAATACGGTACGTCCCGCATAGTCCGAATTTCCCTCGCTGTACACCTGATCGCTCATCGCCTGCAACTGCTTTAAAATCGTGCGGCGGTCATCTGCGGTCAGTGTATCGGTCGATCCGTTGACACACTGGGTACGGATATCAGTCAGGACTTTCTTCATGTTGTTTAATGCAGTCTCGGTTACGTCAAGCCACGCGTTGGCATCGGAAATGTTGTTATCCAGATACTGTGTAATATGGCTTAAGTTTGTCTGCATACGCAGCGAGCGGATTGCGATAACCGGATCCTCGGAAGGACGGTTGATCTTCTTCTGCGTTGTCATCTGCGTATTGTATTTGTCAACCAACACCTTGTTGCCATTGATGTTGGACTTGGTGTTGGCGGTAATCATGTTGTTGGTTACACGCATGTGTATTCCCCCTTTTGTCACTCATAAGGTTTTATACATCCATGTTTGTGTTCAAGGCGCTTCCCTGCACCACTATATTAGTTATCGGATCATACACCCGTTTCATTAATCAGTTTGTCGTACATTTCTGACATTACGGAAATTACTTTGGATGCCAGGTTGTATGCATTCTGGAATTTGATCAGATTTAATGCCTCTTCATCCTCGTCGACGCCGGACACGGATGTTCTCTGGTTCGCTACCGCAGTCTGGAGATTGTAATAATTCTTATAACTGATGTTCGTCTTGTCGACATCTACGGTGATATCGGACAATAACGTCTCGAGGAAGGACTCCGCATTGTCGCCACGGAACATGGTTACATCCTTCTGCAGCTTGAGCAGTTCCTCAACCACATCGTACTTCGCTTCACCGTTGATGATCTCCGAAGAGGTTGCAAAATAGTTCGGATTCTGCAGAGAGGTCGCATTGACTGCGATGTTGCCTGCGGTGTAACGGAAATAACTGTCATCCTTCGAACGGATCGTGTACGGTGTTCCGTCCGTTGTCACTTTATCATCAAAATCATTTGCATCGTAGGTATAGCCGGCCTTCGTCTGTCCGACGAAGAAAGCGCCCATCGGACTTCCGGTGAGGTCCACGCCTTTTTTCTCAATATCGTTGAACATTTTCACAAAGTTGCGGACAAATTCCGTAATCTGTGACTGGTAATACGGCACGCCGAGCGCATCCACCGTCTCACCGCAGACCAGCTGCGATCCTTCCATATTCGCTGCACGCTCCGCCGGAACTTCCTCGGTCAGGTTAAACTTGATGCTCGTGATACCATCCGGGCCGATCGTCGCCTCCCAGCTATCATAGTTGTAATGGCGGCTATTGATCGTAAGCACTCCGTTATCCGGCAGATTAACTGCATTCATATCGGTTGTGCTCGGGAACGTCATCGTGATACTGCTGCGCGTCGCGCCATCCGCATCGGTTGTATTCTCAACACTGTCTACCGTTCCTGTCATGTTCTCCGCATTGTTACCGTCTCTTACTGCAAAAAGCGCCTTAAGGCTTCCTCCCGCAGTACCGGATGTCGCCGCGAAATCCATCCCGGTGTCGGACCAGACGATCGAGTACAATCCGTCCGCATCACTCTGGTTATTTTTATAATCGGACGTATTGCAGTCCAATGTCCGGTAATCGTTTCCATCGACCAGAACCTGTCCGTTGATGATCACGCGGTAATTCGTTCCGCCAAGGTTCTGTCCGTATGTATTATGTACTTCATATTCCTGTGTTTCAACATTTACGAGTTCGGAAAGCTGATCGATCAGGTTCGCTCTCTGGTCGCGAAGCTCATTCGCATGTCCGCCGCGGACCTCGATCATATTGATTTCTTTATTTAAGATGGCAACCTTCTGTGAGATTGCATTCACGGTTTCCACACTGCTTTTGATTTCCTCGTTGGCATCTTCCTGCATCTGCGTCAGGTTTGTGGACAACTCGTTAAAATAGGTACACAGACTCTGTGCCTGATGGATGAACTGGTTGCGGACGCTGACTTCTTCTCCCTTCGTCTTTAAGGTATCAAGTCCTGCAAACATCTTGGAGAAAATTGATGTAAATCCCGTCTGTGTGCTGTCATCTTTGATCACGTCCTCCACCTGATACAAATAGTACAGCTTCTGCTCATAGTAACCCTTGCTGGAGCTGTTCTGCCAGTATTTGGTATCGTAATAGAGATTTCTCTCCTGTGTGATCGCAGTGGCGGTAACACCGGTTCCGGTACTTCCGTAGCGGCTGTACACGCGGATCGGATCCGTCGACTGCAGTGTCGTTGTCTGTCTGGTATATCCCTTCGTCTGCACATTGGCAATGTTGTTGGCAGTCGTATTTACCGAAGTCTGAAATGAGGACAGAGCACTTGCCCCAATATTAAGTCCGAAAAATTGTGATGGCATATTTTACTCCTCCTGTTCCCTAAATCACCACTTACTTAAGTCCCGTCACGATCAGTTCCGTCATCTCGCTGATCACGTTCATGAATCGGCTCGCTGCGTTATATGCAGACTGGAACTTGATCATATAAGTCAGTTCCTCATCGGATGACACACCGATTACCTGCTGGCGCTTGTTATCTACGGAACTTACCGTTCCCTCCATCGTCTCCGTCGCTGACTGATAAGTGTTTCCAATGATTCCAAGCTGCGATACCATCTTGTCATAATATTCCTCAAAGGTACATGGCTTCTGATCGTCCGGACTGAGTACCATATCCTTGACGTTCCATGCATTCGCCAGGCGGTGTCCGAAATCATAATCAACGGCTCCGTTGGCAGTGTAAGCCGGCATCAATGTAATCTGTCTCTTGAGATCCGAATTGATCGATACCGAACCGATGCTGTACATCGTGGACGTATTGTTCGGATCCTCTTCATTATATATATAATAGGTCTTGCCGTCCGTTCCGGTCACTTCCGTATAACGATCCACGCCGACCCTTGTAAAAAGCTCTCTCGGTGGAAGCTTTCCATCCACACCTCTCGCACAGTTGTCTGCGTCGAGAATCTTTGTGCCTGCCGGATATACCGTACCATCCACAGAAGTAATCGCATCCTTAGACTCCACATTCGGACAGTACACATCATTCATCGCTTTCACGATTCTGGAAAAAAGCGTATCAATCTGGGCTTCCACTTCCATTACGGTGCTTCTCGATACCTTGTCGTATGCCTCGTTCGTCGTAAGATCCGATGCTACTCCGTATCGGTCTCCTCTTGCGAGAAGCTTGGATTTGATTCCGCCTATATCGGTATTCATCTCGGTCGAGATCGCATCCTCAAGGCGAAATACCGAGACGTATTTTTCATTCGCTGCGTCTGACTGATGCGGCCAGTAGGGGGTATAGAAACCGGTGCCTTTGGCAGAATTCAGGCCAATATTGTTGCATCTGTGGTCATCAATAAAACGTACGCCCTCAAAGTCGACAAAACAGAATCCGGTCGCATCCTCTGTCACGTCCATTCTTCCGTACTGTCCGAGTTCGTCCAGCAGGCTGTCCCTCTCATCGCGAAGCGTCATAGCCGTCTCAACACCGCCCGCCTCTACTTTCTGAATTTTGAGATTCAGTTCATAAACGCGGTTTCCAATCTCATTGACGCGATCAACGTCATCTTTAATTTGCTGGTTAATGTTGGATTGATAACTCTTGAGATCCGAATAGATCGACTGACTTCTGGTTACCAGCAATTCCGCTTTTTGCAGAACAAGGTTCTGATTGGTGGAGATTGCAGGCTTCGTGGAAAGTTCCTGAAACGCCTGCCAGAGGTTGTTCACACTCTCCTTGAACTGTTCTCCATTCAGCTCCTGCATCAGGTCTTCCACATAAGTTGCGACCTCATACTGCGCGGAGTAGAATTCCTTTCTGCCGGTTTCCTGACGGTAAGTCTTGTCGAGAAAGATATCTCTTGCATGTGCAACATCGCCGATCGACACGCCCAGTCCTGACTGCTGCATGTTAACACGGCTTGTCTGATCTTTGATTTTGATATAATTTTTGTCTGCAAAGCGAACCTGCTCACGAACGTATCCCTTGGTGTCTACGTTGGCAAGGTTATTTGCAGTTGTGTTTAATGCATTCTGTGCATTCTGGAGACCCGATGCTCCGACATAGAGAGATCCGAATCCGTTTGCCATACCTTGTTCCTCCTTCAAGAACATCAGCCATTCCAATTCGTTGCGCGAAGGGCTGACGCTGCATGTTAAGTTTTCACAGAAAACTTAACACTTTTTTAGCTCGTAGCATCAAAGCCACCACCACCCAACAGAGAGCCCGTATTATAGGCACTCTTGTCGTAATTGGCAGTCTCAGGGGCCTGACGAAGGCTTTTGAACAAAGTCATGTCGAATTCGTTTAACTCGATTGCCTGACGGATCAGAATCGCATTCTGATCGCTCAGTGTCTTCATCTGATTGGCTGCGGTAAGCAGGCTGTCTCTAGCCTCGGTAAGCTGCTCCTGTACTTTCGGCTGCGTGTCCAGCAGAGAGATGAGTCTTGTAACTGTCATCTTTCCATCGGTTCTGCCAAGTACCGTTGCAATATCCTTAAGGATCTGGATCTGTTTGTTGCTGTACGCGATCAGATCATCGCCTGCCAGCTGTTCCTTCGTTGTAATCTCCTCAAGCGCAGCGACATCCGCTGCGATCAGAACATCCTTCTTGCGTTCTTCATAACCGACGAGCGTTGTATAAATCTGCTTTTCTGCTTCAAGTACATTTACAAGTTCTTCTACTAAACTAGCCAAATCCAAATCCTCACTTACTAAATAAGACTATTATTATACTTCTCCAGCAGCTTGCTGGCGAAATCGCCCGGCTCAACGGAATAAGTTCCTGCGTCAATCATTGACTTAAGCTGTGCAACCTTGTCCTCCCTGATGTCCGAAGCTTGTGATACTGCAGTCTTTGCAACCTGATAATCACGACCAGCCTGTGAGATGGATACCTGATCTCTCGGTGCACTGACACTGGATGTCTTCTGTGTCTTGAAGTTACTCTGTACGCCATACAGCTGCGCAACCTGGTTATATGCATCAATACGCATAACAGCATCTCCTTTCTTCCTTGAAAATCTAAATGACATTTCTGTCATCAATAAGCTTTCTACATTGTTTATCGGTTGTTTGCCGGGATACTTTAGAGGGAAAATTATTTTTCTTTCAATTCTCTTTCATTTTGCCGGCATGCCTTGACAATACGAGGTTTTATGCCTTATACTTAAATCTCCGAGTAGCCGGGGTGGTAGCGGTACCTTGAACCAACAATCCGCTATAGTTGGGGTGATATCTCGTAGAGGGTCCAAACGGTGGAGCTGCCCTTGGTAAGTGGCGTTGACGTCTGGGTCTTACGCAATGGGAATCTGTGAACCGGGTCAGGGTAGGAATACAGCAGCTCTAAGCAGAAGCTCTCATGTGCCGTAAGGTCGCCTGGAGGGAGTTAACTGCTAAGGTAACGTCTGTCGAATGGATTCGAAGCGGGATACTCGGTTTTTGATTATCATTTATATATGGAAACGCAGTGATGCTCCGCCAAAATGGCGGGGGTTTTCTTTTCTGTTTTGGTTTATTGAAATAAACCTTGACATTTTGGGTTGATAGTTATAAACTTGTTTTAAGGTTGGTGGTTATAAACCATCTGATACGAAATACTTGAACAACCTGCAGGTGATATATAACCACATATTTCAAACAATGATATGGAGGTAATTCCTATGGATTATGCAAAATTATGTGACAGCGATTACCGCTTCATGTGTGTGGTCTGGGATCATGCACCACTGGGCTCTGGAGAACTGGTAAAGCTTTGTCAGGAGGAGCTCGGATGGAAGAAATCAACAACTTACACGATCGTGCGCAAGATGTGTGAAAAAGGCTATATTGCCAACGAAAATGCAACCATCACCGTTCTGATCCCGAAGGAGCAGGCGCAAATGGAGGAATCACAGTATTTCGTTGACCGCACCTTTGACGGCTCTCTTCCCAGTTTCGTGGCAGCCTTTCTTGGCGGAAAGAAGATTTCCGGTGAAGACGCAAAGAAGCTGAAGAAAATGATTGACGAACATAAAGAAGCCTAGCTGAAGAAAACGATCCATGAACACAAAGAATCTTAGCAATAGAAACAACGAAAACAACGGAAATGATGTATCCTGCAGATGGCACCATGATAAACCGATCTGCATCCGATTGCTCAGAAAGGAATGGCTATGTTAAGCGAATTAAGTCAAATTTTCCTTACTTTTTTACAAAAAAATATGACCGTAGCGGTTGTAATCTTCGCAGTTCTTCTGGCGCGCCTGCTTCTGCGCAGGATGCCAAAGAAATACTCCTATGTTCTTTGGTCACTCGTCGGGATCCGCATGGTCTTTGATCTGCCGATTGCCTCAAGGCTCAGTGTATTCAATCTGTTTCGTTCCTTTGCCGGCCGCGCATCGACTGCAGAAACGATGTTGTCCCCAAAAGGCGTAACAAATCCGGCCGGTACCGCTGCTGCTTCCGGCGCAATGGGTACAACCGGAACCGCTGCTTCCAATGCGATTTCCGGGAATGCAGCCGCAAGTGTTACGGCGCATTCCCTTAGCACAACCCAGATGGCCCTTGGAATTCTTGGATGGATCTGGCTGATCGGAGTCGGGCTTTTCGTGGCATATGGTATCTATTCTTATATCAAATGCAGGATGCTTGTGCAGACAGCAGTCCTTGCAAATGATATCGATCTGCCTATCTCTTCGCGCAGCCACGTATCCGGTCGGAAGGCGCATTGGTTTGCAGGTTCAAACACAACATCCGTTATGCGAAAAGGCGGCATAACCGTATGGGAATGCGACCGGATTCCTTCGCCTTTTGTCCTTGGAATTCTCCGGCCGCGGATTTATATCCCGTTCCGGATGGGCGAGCAGGAACAAGCCTATATTTTAGCACACGAGCAATATCATGTGCGGCGTCTCGATCCGCTTTGGAAGCTGATCGCGTTCCTGCTGCTTGCCGTATACTGGTGGAATCCGCTGGTATGGATCGCCTTTTTCTATATGGTACGTGACATGGAGATGAGCTGTGATGAGGCGGTCATTGAGCAGTTTGGCAGCAACATTAAACAAGGCTATAGCAACTCTCTTCTGGAGTTTGCGATGGAGCGTCATCCGTATTCGTTCGCTCCGGTCGCTTTCGGAGAGGGCGATGCGGGAAGGAGGATTAAAAACGTGTTGAATTTTAAGAAACCACAGACATGGCTTGCGATCATTGTGATCGTCCTGCTTGTGATCGTCGGCATCAGCTGCCTGACGAACGGCAGAGATGCAAAACAGGATACGCAAAACACACAGACAAACAATTCCGAACAGGTTTCCCCGGATACACAGGACGGCCAGCTACAGGGAACGGAAATACCCGAATCCCAAGCGCAGACCTCGTCGGAATTGAATAGTTCGGCAGAGGATGCTACGGAAGTTCCCGACAAAGTACCGGTAAAAAGCCTGATGAAATGGGCATTGGCATTCTGCAACCGAGATGTCGTCAGCGTCAAGGATCTTGCCAGTGAGAGTGCGTTAAAAGATCTGAAGGATCAGAATCTTCTAGATGAGAATGATAACCTCGGCTGGTCCAGTCCGTGGCCGATGGCAGAATTCGATGATGGTAAGGCCGGATATCAGATTACGAATGTAGATGCGGATAAGAATACCACAACGATTCTATACTATGCATGGACATCTGATCCACATATAACGGCTTGGGTCGAGACGCTTCACTACGAAGTGACAGATGGAAAGTTAGAGGTGATCCACGAGGAACTGAAGATGCTCGACGTGATTTCCAGCGGTGCAGAGTTTGAAGCAGCTTATCCAAACGATATTACAGACACTATGATGGATTATCAGACAAACGGTCTTGGCAGAACATTAAGCGAACATGCAATGTCCGCAAACGGAATGAGTCCTGACGGTGAATACAACCTGACGGATCCGGTTGAAGCAGCCCGCTATCTAATGAATCTGCTGCCAAATGATCGTAAGGTGGAAATTACAGCCGATAAAAAGGGGGATCTCGTTGACCTCACGGTTCATTTTACCGAAGATGATGTGACACACACGATAACCATGGAGCGCCCTTGGAGCACAGACGGCATATGGGTTGTGCGCCAGATCGATCCGCCGATTGCTATCAATATTGCAGATTAAAGTAACCATCCAATTTATGTACCCAACTACTCTACAAAATGATTCAGAAAAGCGCAGTTCTCAATGAGCTGCGCTTCTTCTCGCTGTGGGCTGGCGCCCAATATCTCCGCCATCGTTGATTTACAAGCCGAGTCCAGCTCGAATACGCTTCGCTTCTTCTCGCTGGTGGGCTGGCGCCCAATAAGTCTAGAAAAAAAGAAGTGCGAAATGATGAATAAATTCCTCATTCGCACTTCTTTTTTCTATCCTTACTCGGCTTGTAGCTTATCCAAAGTATCTATCTAACAGACCCTTGAGAGCCTTTCCGTGGCGAGCCTCGTCGCGAGCCATCTCATGAACGGTGTCATGGATTGCATCAAGGTTATTCTTCTTCGCGCATTTTGCAAGGTCAAACTTTCCTGCTGTAGCACCGAACTCACAGTCCACTCTCCAAGCAAGGTTATCCTTTGTTGTAGCCTTCATGTTTGGCTCAAGATCCTCACCTAACATCTCTGCGAATTTTGCTGCATGCTCAGCCTCTTCGTAAGCTGCCTTCTCCCAGTAGAGACCGATCTCCGGGTATCCCTCACGATGCGCAACACGTGCCATGCAAAGATACATTCCAACTTCTGAGCACTCGCCCTCGAAGTTTGCCTTCAGCTGATCGAAGATGAACTTCTTATCTTCGTCGCTGATTTCAGGATTATTCTTAACGGTGGATGCGTATACGCCAAACTCATGCTCAGCTGCGAGAGTAAGCTCTCCCTCTACCTTCTTGAACTTATCAGCGCCAACGTGGCATACCGGACACTCTGCCGGTGCTGCTTCTCCTTCATAAATGTAACCACATACTGTACATACCCATTTTGCCATAATAAATGTCCTCCTTAATATTATTTAGCTTGTTTGTTTTCTCACGCAACTCGGGCACAATCCGGAAAATTGAATCGTATGCTTTTCAATGATCCCATCAAAATGCTCCGCTGCTAATTGGTTTAATGCATCCTGCTGCGGCAGATCAAGATCCATCACACAACCACAACTTCTGCAACCGAAGTGGTAATGTGGCTTCGGATTTCCATCAAAGCGATCCGGACCTCCACTCACCGTAAGCTTCTGAATCTCCCCGAGATCCGCCAAAAGCGACAGATTCCGGTATACGGTTCCTAAGCTGATATTCGGAAACTCATCCTTGATATCCATATAGACGGTTTCCGCGGTAGGATGATCGTAACGACCAATCAGACATTGCTGAATTGCGTCTCGTTGCTTGCTTCGTTTAATCATTGTAACTCCTTAATTAATAATAAGAACTGTTACTGTTATTATAATATACGCAGGATGCATTTTTGTCAACTGTTTTTTCTCAGTTATTTCTATTTTGTTTCCGTTTTTGATTTTACATACTTCGTTTCTAATTGTATTTTCGAATAAATACGCTTTTTCCATCATAAACTGCTAACAATAAGTAGTAGGAGTTCCTCCATTGAAACGATTTGTTACTTATCTGTACGAATACGACCGGACGATCCGCGGTCGCAACGTCGGCTTTATCCGCAATGACATACGAAACGACCGCTGTCTGATGGATATTCATATCCGGGGTCTGGAACGCATCAAAGAGAAAGCACCCATCTATCTGATTGTCCGGGACGGCGAATGCGTCGGAATTCCAGCCGGGGAGATTGTTATCTCGCAAGGCATCGGCAACGCATTCCTTGAACTTCCGGGAAATCACATCGGAAAAACGAACTATAATTCAGGCGATATCCAGGCTCTGATCGTACGCTACGGGAACGGGAAAATGTTGCTTGGCAGCTACGTGCAGCATCCGGCAAGCGATCTGCTCAGCGGAACTTTCACCAAGTGGGAAGCACAGGCAATTCCAGAGAGCCCGGAACCGGATCCGAATGCCGCGCGGGGCGAAAATGACGATTCCGGCTCCATTCGCCCCGTTTCTGAAATCCCGCGGGGTCAAAATGACGATTTTGACTCCATTCGCCCCGACGCTCTAAGTCAGCAGAGCACAGAAGCACATGCAGAAGAAAAATTGTGTCCGCCGACCTACAAGCGAATCGCCATCACCGATATCCGCTCGCTTCCATCGCGCAATTGGCATCTGTGCAGCAATAGTTTCCTTGTGCACGGCTTTTTCTGCTATCATTATCTGGTCTTAAAGACAGTAAACGCCCCTGACGGCACACAGATTTATCTCGGAGTTCCCGGAATCTATGCCAGTCAGGAGCGCATGATGGCTTTATTATTCGGTTTCAATGATTTTGAAGTTGACACAGACCACATAACGCAAGCGGACTGCTCTCCAACAGCAAAGGCACAAACGGATTCGAATCATGATCCTTCTTTAAGCGACGCAGCGATAAATACCTTGCAGCCGTCCGAGGGAACCTTCGGCTACTGGTTATGCCAGCTTGAAGTCTGAAGATCCGAAGGAAGAATACTGTATAGCGCATGGCTTTGCCATGTGCCATGCAGGAAGAGGTAATCGCGGCTGATGCCCTCAAAGACAAAGCCGACACGATTCAGCAGGCGAATACTTGGAATGTTATCCGGCAATACCCACGCCTGCACACGATGCAGCTGCAATTCATAGAAAATCACCTCTAACACCTTCGTCAATGCCTCCGTTGCGTAACCCCTGTGGTGAACCTCACTCGAAAACTTGTACCCGATCTCACAGGAGTTTGAAAATCCCCTCACAATGTGATGAAAACTGATGGTTCCGATAATCCGCTTCGGATCCGACTTTTCATATACATAGAAGCGAAAAAGCGTGCCCTGTACCGCCATATTGTATTCAAAGGAAAGTATCTGCTTCTGAAAATTGACTGTATAGAAGCCTTCCGCCCGATCCGGCTCAAAGCGCTCAAACAATGCCTGATCTCTCATATAGAAATCCAGCACCTGCCCGGCTTCTGTCGGTTTAATGATTCTTAAAATTAATCGTTCTGTTTCATATTCAAAAAGCATTCTTTCTTTCCTTAATCCATGTTATAATCATACATATATTATATATATTCCGAGGGGAAAGTCTATGACCGAAGATGAAAAATTTATGAAAGCCGCTCTCAAGCAGGCTAAGAAAGCATATGCCATCGACGAAGTTCCGATTGGCTGCGTGATCGTACAAGACGGACATATTATCGCGCGCGGATATAACCGTCGCAACATTGATAAAAATACATTAGCCCACGCGGAACTTGCCGCAATCCGTAAAGCAAGCAAGAAGACCGGTGACTGGCGGCTTGAAGACTGTACCATGTACGTCACGCTCGAGCCTTGTCAGATGTGTGCCGGTGCGATCGTGCAGTCCCGCATGAAGCGGGTTGTTATCGCATCCATGAATGCCAAAGCAGGCTGCGCCGGATCGGTACTGAATCTGTTACAGATGCAGCAATTCAATCATCAGGTCGAGATCACGCAGGGAGTTCTTCAGGAAGAATGTTCCGAAATGCTCTCTTCCTTCTTCCGCGAATTGCGTGAACGCAAAAAACAAGCCACACAATCAACGAACATATAACGATACTATTTGCGAATCCCGGAACCTAAGCTCCGGGATTTTTCACGCACACATCGTTTCCCCGAACCTTATTTACGAAGCATATTCCGGCATAACTTCTTCACCTTCGCTCCCGGCACCGTAATGCATCTTCGAAATGGTCGCATCACCAGCCAGAGGCGCGTCACAATCCGATACCACACATTATCTGTGGAAATCAATTTCCCTTTGCGCGCAAATCCGGTCATGATTCCAAGGAACTGCTCCCTGCGAAGCGGCCCTTCCACCTGAACCTGATTATCCCCCACCATATAGTAACCATCTTCTTTGCAACGCCAGATTCGATGCAGCACCAGAATTCCGGTATCTCTGCGATATAAAGCAACATCCCCTCTGCGCAATACCCGCTCCGGCAGCGGAGAGAGAATCACTTCATCTCTTCCCGGCACAAGAAGCGGATACATACTGTATCCCTGCGGATAGAGCTGTATCGATTGTCCGCCGCTCAACAATGCTTCGATATCTATATTTTTCTCCATCCCTTCTGCCATTACAAAATCCTTTCGATAATTCCCTGCTATGTTTCCTCATTGTAGCATTTTCCCTTGTAAAATGCTATACTGAAAGGGATTATAAACCAATAAGGGAGTTTCCGAAAATATGAAAATTCGAGATGGTTATCAGAAGATAATTTTAGCAAATGAAACGTATTTGATGCCTTATGGCCAGAATGCTGCCAGCCGCGCTCATGCATTGAAATTGAATGCTACAAGCGAATTTCTATGGGATGCACTCGTGAGAGGTCTTGACGAAGATCAATTACTCTCCCTTGCCGCGAAAGAATTCGAGGCAACCGAAGAAGACCTGCCGGTACTTCGTGAGGATATAAGGCATTTTATCTCGGCACTGGCTGCAAACGGAATCGTTCAGTTGTCCGATTCTGACAAGCCGCATTCCAGCTACGAACCATCCTACTATCAAATCGGGCCTCTGGTATTTGCATACTATGGTCCGTGCGAATTATATAACCGATTTTTCAAGAAATTTGCATGCGACAAAATCGAGCATGCAGATCAGGAGATCTATCTGAAGATCGGTATGCCACGTTTCAAGGAAAACGGAAGCATTCTTCTTCGTACCGAGGAATTGCAGATTTGCGAGACCGATTCCCTGTATCGCTTTTTCTTCCGAAGAAACTGGGGAATCTATGAGATGACCATTCGCAAGGATGGCGGCCTCACTACCGTGTACTGCGCTCCGGACGCTTTCGACGAGGAACATATCGAGCAGCTATTTCATGCATTGCGATTTGCCTTCCTGCTTCTTGCGCAGAAGCATCATTTGTATGCGCTCCACTCGGCTTCCTTCCTCTATAAAGAGAAAGCCTGGCTTTTCTCCGGACCGTCCGGAACGGGGAAATCGACACATACAAACCTGTGGCATGAATTATACAACGTTCCGTTGCTCAACGGAGACCTCAATGTCATCGGCATCGAGAACGGAATCCCGATGACTTACGGACTTCCATGGTGCGGGACTTCTGAAATCAGCACAAAGAAAAACTACCCGCTCGGAGGAATCGTTTTTCTGAAACAGGCTCCGGAAAATCATGTGTTCACACTGGCTTCACCGGAAAAAGCGTTCATGCTGATGCAGCGCCTGATCTCTCCGGTGTGGGATGCCGAAATGCAAAAGAAACAGGCTTCTTTCTGTGAATCCATCACCGAAATTACACCGGTTTTCTCCCTGCACTGTACCAAGGATCCGGCCGCTGCCGAAACGATGAAACACGCGATTGATCAACTGTAAGCTACAACGTATATTGTTGATAAAAAGGAATATCATATGGCGAACTCACCAAAATACTACGTAAAACGAATTAAAGAAGGCGTACTTCACGAGGTATGGGAGGAAACGCTTTGGATCTATGAATATGCAAGACATTATTGGAAAGCGATGATCTTCTACACACTGCTCGGTCTCACAGGAACCGCAGTCTCATTGATTTCCAGTCTGATTTCCCGCGATATGGTCGATATCATTACCGGGCACCAGACCGGACTTCTGCTTAAGACCTTCTGCCTGTACATCGGATTCTCGATCGGCAACATCGTCCTAAGTCAGATTTCCTCTTACTTTTCCAGTAAGATCAGTATCGGCGTGGACAATTCAATTAAAGCGGATATCTTTGAGAAAATGCTTTGCACCGATCTGGAATCCATTCAGAATTATCACACGGGAGATCTTCTTACGCGTTGGAGTTCCGACGCTTCCACAATTTCAAATGGTATCTTAAGCTGGATCCCGAACCTGATCATCTATTTTGTCCGGTTTGTCAGCACGTTTGCACTCGTGTTCTACAATGATCCGATGTTTGCATTACTGGCGCTCATCGGAATGCCGGTCAGCCTTCTGATGTCCAACCGCATTTTAAAACGCATGCGCAACAACAACCAGAAGAGTGCGGCTATGGGCGCGAAGATGTCCGGCTTCAATCAGGAAGCATTCTCGAATATCCAGACCATTAAGGCCTTCGACCTCATTCGGCTGTACAGCCAAAGACTGCGCGAATTGCAATCCGAATATCTCTCGATGCGCCTTACTTTCCAGAAACTGTCGATGGCAACTTCGATCATTCTGTCGCTCGTCGGATTATTCGTATCGTACAGCTGCTATGCTTTCGGTATCTATCGCGTGTGGAGCGGGGCAATCTCATACGGAACCATGACCATGTTCCTCTCCCTGTCAAGCTCGCTCACCGGCACGCTGAATCAGCTGGTATCACTTGTCCCGACGGCAATCTCTATGACAACATCCGCCGGACGTCTGATGGACATTCTCAATATGCCGAAGGAGAATTTTGATCATACCCAGGAAGTTGACGTCTTCAAGCAGGAAAATGCGAAGGATGGTATCAGCCTGAAGATGTCGGATTTCTCCTATGCATACCATAATGGAACACAGGTTTTCGAACATGCAGATTTTGCGGCACACCCACATGAGATCGTCGCTTTGGTCGGACCTTCCGGAGAGGGCAAGACAACGCTGCTCCGCCTGATTCTCTCGCTCCTTCACCCACAGGAAGGAGAGTCTTGTTTATATGGCAACACCACACAACAGGAGCTTGCGCTCACACCATCTACACGAAGGTTATTCTCCTATGTTCCGCAGGGAAATACCATGTTTTCCGGAACAATTGCAGAAAATATGCGCAATGTACAACCGGATGCAACGGATGATGAAATCATTGATGCCTTGAAAGCCTCCTGTGCATGGGATTTTGTAAAGAAACTTCCTGACGGTATCAACAGCAAAGTCGGAGAACGCGGAACCGGTTTCTCCGAGGGACAGGCACAGCGCCTCTCCATCGCGCGTGCATTGCTCCGTCATGCACCGATCCTGCTGCTTGACGAGGCAACCTCCGCACTTGATGTTGCAACCGAACGACAGGTTCTCAAAAATATCATGCGTGATGATTATCCGCGAACCTGTATCGTTACCACGCATCGCCCAACCGTGCTTGGTATCTGCAAAGAAGTGTATAAGATCCGTGATTTCCGATGCGAACCTCTTAATGCAGATGAAATCAGGGAATTGCAAGATGCTTTCTAGAATCTTGATTTGTTACTCGCATAAAAAAGGCACAGTCCTTCGACTGTGCCTTTTGTTATATCTCGGTTACCATGTAATTTCGTTAGGATCTAATCCATTCTTTTCCCAATTAGGACGATAATCCATTGTATCATGCATCTCGCCCTTCTTGATCTTGCATCCGTTTCCATCATCAGCCG
>ERZ773210.631-NODE-631-length-40370-cov-4.402654_pt1 | contig 40370 bp, 26 predicted proteins | sample MGYA00580528_ERZ773210 | MGnify/ENA primary metagenome ERZ773210 (study PRJEB29015, sample SAMEA2737769) | human gut metagenome | biome: human gut; feature: human-associated habitat; material: faeces | place: China | collected 2012 ...
TCCATGACACAGTACATGAAATGGCAAGAGACGAAGCAAGACACGGCAAAGCATTTGAAGGATTATTAAAGAGATACTTTGGTTAATTACGAGCAACGTTAAAATAAACGCAACCACACTACGAAAGTTTACTTTCAGGAGTGTGGTTGTTTTTATTTTAATGTTGTGACAATCTCCAGCGAAAAGTAGCGAAGCGGATTCGAGCTGGAGGTTGCTCCTAATTAATTTTTTATCTAAATACAATGCAAAAAGTCCCCAACTCACAACGCCTATGTTTGTGAATTGAGGACTTGTACTTTTTGCTATTCTTTTTCCAACACTTCCATTATAGAATCAATATCATACTCAGGTGCAAATTCACCTGCAACATTGTAAATTTTCTCTATGGTTGATACATCTTCTTCCAAATCATCTGCGATTTCTTCAATGGATTTATTTTTTGCTAACTTCTTGCATATCTGCTTTATTAGTTTTATTTTTTCTCCATTCACTCTTCCAACTTCTAGTCCGTGTTGTTCCCCTTCCTCATAGAAATCTTCTTTCCAATGAGCCATTGTTTCTTCTTCGTTGTATTCTCTCCAAAGCATGTCTTCTACCTCCGATCTATGATCCTGTAGAAATTCCTTCAATACGTTATTGTCCAAACAATAATCAATGGCTTTTTTTATTGCATCTTTCAATTCTAACGGCTCTGCCAGGAATTCCTTTATCTTACTTACCATAATAGCATATTCTCTTAGAATTGAACACTTGGACATTAATTCTTCGTTGTGTCCTGCATTTATGTTTAGCACTGTTGCAGTCCACTCGAATTCTCCGTCCTTGCACGGAACCATGAATGCGTCTGACAGTTTCAGCACTTCCCTGTCAGGTCTTTTTTCATTGCCGTTGTAAAAAACATAATATTGAGGTGTAGGTATTTTAATTAATTTTCGACGAAAAACATCCAAATTGTTTCTCACTATGTAGTCATTATAAAGTTCTGCCGAATACCTGTAGCCTCTTAGCGGCATATTATAGCTCCATGTACTTTGATGCTCATAAATAACCATGTTCCAGTCTATAATGCATGACACGTCATTTTTCATGTTCATATAAAACACATCGTCCAATGTATTTATTTCCAAATCATCCGGATTTGTATAATTGCTGTCATTTAATGCATTATATAATTCCAATAAGTTACCTTTGTACTTTTCATATCCAAATAGTTTTCTGAATACTCTGTCTTTGTGTTTTTTGTTTCCTTCCATAAACTCTCCTTTAATTTATTCCGGAACCGTATTATCTCAAGACATATATAAAGCCAGCAAATTAAAAAGCTAAATATCTTATATCACTTTTTAATTGTATTTATAATTATACATATATTATGGAAGTTTGCAACAATAAATTTATATAATTTGTTATTTAACATAATATTATCTTTAATCATAAAAGGCACTTCTTTTCAAATACAACCGTATCCGAAATGAAATGCCTTTTAATTATGTTCTACTGTACTGCACAAACCACTTGTTTAGAAACTTCCCTATATACAATACTCTATTGTATATATTTCCAACATTGTTACAACAATTTAGCCAAGCGTTCATTTACTCTACCTATAAAACGATTACTTCTGTCTTTTAATACTTCCCTGCACTCCTGTTCATTATCTACACATATTTTACCATCTAAACCAAGTATTGATTTTGTTGCATCATCATCTATTCTCTTTACATAATCACTTAATTTGTCATTTAAAATATCTCTATTTTCTTCATCTGTTATGTAAATGAAATTAAATGGAGAATTTAGAAAATAACTATCATCCTTTCTCAAATCAACTCCTGATTTCTTGCTTTCTTCAGAATCTGATTTTAGTGATGCTAAAGGTATAACATGATGTTTGTGTAAACTTTCATCTATAAACGGATTTAATTCTTTTTCCTTATCTATAAGACCTTTGTATGTCATTGATAAATAATACTGACATACAACATCCCTAAAAAATGATTTAGGTGTTATTCCTGCACTATTCATCTCTAATAACAAAAATTTCTTTTCTGAATAATAATCCACTTTAAACATTTTTTCCTTTAACTCTGCTAACCACTCTGCATTTTTGGTTTCAATTGTATTAATAAGCTTTTTAATACTGGTAATAGTTCTTTCTGTTTGATCCGAATTATAATAACCTGAAAATATACTTATCCAATACCATGCTTCTAAATAGTCATACGTTCTACTATCTTCTCTGTAACTTTTGTTCGATAAAATATATGAAACAACTACTAACATTAACTTATAATTTATATCTTTAATACTTCTAACACCACATCTCATCTTGAAAAATAAAAGTGCTAAATCCAAAGCATCACATACATCTTCGCATTTATTTTTTAAGTCACAAGGTTTTATTGCTAATATTTTGTTCTTTTTAATCAATTCACTTTTAATATCATCCGGATTAAATAATCCGGCATATGAATAAAGAGACATAACATTTAAATATGCGTCAATATATGTATTAACAGGTTCTCCATTTTTATTTTCGATACATCCCATATCTATCGTGGCTATATATTTTTCTGATGTTAACTTTGCTCTAACATTTTCATTGTTTTTTAATTGTTCATTATAAATAGCCTCCGGATACTTTCTTTTCTTTTTCATATATTTTTCTATTTTATCATAATAATTTTCATCACTTTCACTTGCAAATCTTGCCATTACTAATTCAAATGTTCCTAGAGAGACTCCTCCTTCATTTAAGTTTTCATATATATTAATTGCTCTGGCTCGTTTGCTATTATCGACAATTATCTGATGTAGTTGTATATTATTTAAACAGGATACAAGATATGATCTTATATTATTTTCCCATTCACTTGCCTGTGCATCTAATTTTTCCTTAAAACTTTCATTTGGCATAACTTCCGATACTTTATCAGATATTATATTCTTCTCAAATATGCTCTTTTTTTCATTTTCAATTGAATCGTACTCTTCAATTATATCCAAACATATATTTTCTGATATTCGTTTTAAAACAGTTGATAATCCCATAGTATTCTTCCCTGTTAACCAAAATAAAGGTATTAAATACTCTTTTCCTGATGTACAATAATTAATTAAATCTGATTTTGTTGATTCCTTTTCCTTAAATGGGTTATAGCATTCATCACTATTAGCATTAAATGATATTATTTTTATTGCCTCATATATATCATCTGACAGAAATTTAGGTTCTTCTTTTTCTGCATCTTCTAAAGGAAATTGCAACTTTCTAACCTGAAAAAAATCTTCAACCTCACCTTCCATTCTTTCATATTTAGGTATTCGTAGAAAAAATCTTCTTTGTAATCCTGTTCTATTTATAAGGTTGCTTGACTTCTTTGCCATATCAAAAATAACATTAGAAAATGCATTTGTTAAAACTGTGACTCTCTGCTGTCCATCCAGTAATGCTAAAATTTTTCCGTCCATTTCAAGTTCTTTATACGTTTTTCTTTCTCTACAACCTAGCATTTTATATGCATAATCTTTCGCATCACTATCCAAAAGCAAAATACTTCCTATTGGCATTTTTGCCAATACAGATGCTATCAATCTCCCCTGTTTTTCTTCCTCCTTCCAAATAAATTTCCTTTGAAAATCAGGCAATAAAATTTCCTTTTTAACTATTTTGTCAATTAGGTTACTTAAAGCTTCTACTTTTTCATCCATACTTTTACCTCTCTAAATACTTTTTCTTTAAGTTATTTAAACAAAGCTATTTTCGCCTTGCAAAACTCATCTACATTTCCTCACTTAGTTCTTCCACTGCCTTCAGCAGCTTTTCTATATCATCCCTTGTTGTATACCTTCCAACACTGGCTCTTACCACGCCTCCCTTTTCTATATCCATCAAATGTTTATGTATAAGTGGTGCGCAATGATATCCTGTTCTAACTGCAATGTGGTAATCCTGGTCTAATATTGTTCCCACATCCTCTGCCTTGTAACCTTCAATGTTAAAGGCTACAATTCCTATATGTGAATCTTCCAATGGAAAATATGTAGTTATGTTTTCTATTTTTTCAAGTCCTTTTACAAGGTATTCTGTTAATTCTTTTTCTTTTGCCTCAAAGTCACTTATTCGCCCAATTGTTTCATCTAATGCTGCCTCCATTCCTGCCACGGCAACTATGTTAGGACTTGCCGGTTCCAGCATTGCAGGTATTGTTTTTGGCATATTTAGGTTAAGTGAATCACTTCCCGTTCCTCCGGCAATAAATGGATTAATCTTTGTTCCTTTTCTTACGAAAAATCCACTGGTGCCAAATGGTCCATATAGATTCTTATGTCCTGCAAAAGCTATAAAATCTGCCATTAGGTTGTTCATGTTAATGTCTAATAATCCCAATGACTGAGAGGCATCAATAATAACCTGACTGTTATATTTTTTTGCCACTTCAGTTATCTCTTTAACCGGCAAAATATACCCTGTTACGTTGCTTATATGAGTTGCAAAAACTTTCGTAGGAGGATTCAAGGAAAACATATATTCCATTTTTTCAAAATCTATTTCTAATGTTTCGCTCTTTAATGGGAGTTCTATTAAATCAAAACCATATTTTTCACTAATCAAATGTAATGGTCGCATTACTGCATTATGTTCAAAAGGAGAAACATAGCAAATATCTGCACCACTCCAATCCAAACCACCAATTATTACATTCATTGCAATTGTGGCTGATGGCGTAAGCACAATGTCTGCAACATCTTTTCCTTTTATAAGTTTCAAGGCTTTCTCTCTTGTCCGGTCTATTATTTCCGTTGCTTTTCTTGCCAGACTATAAGAGCCTCTTCCCGTATTAACTGCAAGATTTCTGTTTACATAATCCATCTCCGTATAAACAGACTCCGGCTTTGGAAAAGTTGTAGCTGCATTATCTAAATATATAGTTTTACTATTATTCTCCTTATCCATAACTTATCCCTCAAATAAATCCATTTATAATCAGTAACTTCCATTTGCATATGGCAAGTCTCTTCTATTAATATCTTTCGCAAATCTTACTGTTCCATTACTTTTCAATCAATTCAATTATTTACTCAACAGTTCTTCCAGTGCCTTTACCAACACCGAAACTTTCTGATTAAGTTCCAATGTATCACCAAATTCTTCCAGTGCATCCTCTATTGCATTCTGAAGGAAATAACTTGTGCTGTCGTCACTGTCAGGTTCAAAGAATCTTTCGATTGTACTTTCCCCTGTTTTAATTGAAATCTTATTTTCTCCCTCTGTTGACTGTTCACTTTCCTTAATAGACTGAATAGTGTTTTTAACATAAGTTAACTCTTCGACAAATCTTTCATAAGAGTCGTTTTTCCAATCATTGATATAAATTCCTGTAATAATTTTGCACAATCTTGAAACAATTTCATCCTCATCGTTAGTAGTCAGCTTTTCAATGTACGTCATAAAGCCTGTAATATTCTCAGCGTAAATATGTGACTTTGACTTTTCACTTTGTTTTGAATACCAGTTCTTTAAACATGCACTTAAACTTTCATCAGCCCTTGCTCCAAAAATGCTCTTAACCTGAACTGCTGTTTTCTTCTTTGCATTTACAAGATTGTTGTCCATATATTTTTTAATTTCTTCTATCTGTAAAGTGACATTTTCAAAAACTGCATCACCGCTGTTGTCATGGCATATTGCCTTTGGTATTTTTTCAAAAAGAACTTCTCTTGGGTTAAGTTCTATGCCCTTAAATACTTTTCTAAAAGAGCACATTCTTTCGAAAGCATCTTCTTCCAAATAGCCCTGCTCATTTTCTTCAAAAAGCTGTTTTGTAAATGTTAAAGTATACTGGTCCAATGATCTGTACCATCTCTGCATACTTTCCACAATGTTGTTTAAGCGCTGCATTTTTGACTTCTGTTTTTTTCTTAACTCTTCGCTAAGGAAAAGTTCTTCTAAAACCTTTAGATATTTTTCTTTCTCAATACTTTCCTTTTCAATAAAAAGATAATACTCCTGTGGTCTTTCGTTAATATTGTTTAAAATACTGCTTGAAATCTCCACTTCCTTATTCTGAAGATAAATAATCGGCGTATCCTGCAGATTAATTATTTCCTTTGCAATAAAAATAGGAATTACTCCTTTTCTTGTGCCAAAATCCTTACCCAATAATTTGTTATAAAGGACCTGAAAAGAAACCTTCTTGCCTGCACATTGACCTACAAAAGCATCGATTTCTTCAATAATTCTTCTACAGCCTTCCTCCTCAGAACTGTCTCCTTTTAAAATTCCCGTATGCATAAGAGTAGCTCTAAAAATAGTTGCCTCCGAGCTTGTACCCTTTTCAAATCTATTAAGTTCTTCTTCGTTTAAAATGGCATCTATAATTAAATTTCGTGCCTTTTTAATCTGTGCTGATACACTTTTTCTGTTAATTAATTCGTTGTTAATCTTTGGTGCATGTTCGTAGTAGCTTAAGCATATTTCACTTAAAAATCTATTAAAACTAATCTGGTTTTCAAAACACAACTCCGTCACACCATTTAATGTATTAAAATATTTACATCTGTTGTTTTCCGGCAAATATGACTTTTCAAGTTCTACATTTATTTCAAAAATCAAATCTTCCTTATATATTTCAAGTTCCTGTTGCAGAACTTTATTTTCTTCTAAAAAATCTTTATCCTTAAGCAATTTTTCCACAGCTTTTAATTTTCTAATGTTCTGCTGCTCTGAAAAACCAAATATTTTGTCAGGATATATTACAACAAGTCTGTTATCATTTAGTTCCTTTAAATGTTCCTTAATCTGATTAACATCCCCATCTTTAAGCATAACAAGACATATAATCAGACCGTCTGCCTTATATGTTTCAAATAAATATTCTGACTTAGATGTATTTAGAAACTGCTCCGGTGTCATATATACGTACTTGAAATATCTTGTCATTGTATATTCCTGGTTGTATTTCTTTGGAAGTACATAATCAAGTTCTGACACTGTGGCAATTTCTTCCTGCCAGTTAAGGCTTAAAGGCTGCTTTTCAATCATGTTGTTCATCTGATTATCAAGGTTTACGCCTACGTTATTTTTAAATGCATAAACTCCAAGCTTGCTTCTGTAGGTTACAATATTTTTGCTTTCAAGTTTTTCAAGGCTACTTACAAAATCAGCCATATTTAAACCTGTTGCCAATCTGATTTCCGTCTTTCTAACCGGAACTTCCTCATTTCTATTAATCATATGAAGAATAGCCATTGCCTTAATTATTTTTTCTTCATTTAATGATTCAGCCTTAGTTAAGGCATAGTCTGCCTTAAGCCATTCATTGTGTATGTTAGTAAGAGAAATACTGTCCCTAAACATATTTTGAAAGTAGTCATAAACTACATCAACAGACAGTAATTCTTCGCTACCGTTTTCTACTATATTAATTAAACTTCCTTTTTCGTCATTAGCAAGAAAAGTAAAAATACTTCTCTCATTCTGTGCAACCTTTTCACTAATATTTAAAAGTGCATAGGCTGTAAGAGGTAGCATTGGAAAACACCCCTCCATTACGATTTTCTTATATTCTTTCTCTGTAAATAGGCCTGAAAAACAAGGAATCTTGTAAGATTCCTCGATTATTTCTTTATTATTCTGCTCCTGAAACCATGGTTTGCAGTCGCTTACTTTCTTCTTTATTACATGCTGAATAAGCTCATAATTATTCTGAGCTGAAACTACAAATCTAACTTCTTTTAATCTACCCTCAACACCTTTGAAAGCATTAACTATATCTGAAGACAATGCGTTGCCGTACTCTTTAATGCTTTTGTGCGCCACGAAAGTAATGTGAATCTGCTGTTTTTTGGAGTTATTGGCAAGCTCACATATATCCTGCAAAATCTTCATGTCATAAGCAAAAGTATCCTTTTCATGACCTTCAATATATTTACTGAACTCATCGAAAATTATATAAATTCCGCCATATCCATAACTTTCAAGTGCTCTGTTAATCTCCCCGTACAAAGTCATGGCGTTATTAACTGTCATTGGCATAAATTCACTGCCGGCAGTAAGTTTAGGATGTATCTCTTTAAAAATATTGAGAGCCTCTTCCTTCATTTCCTTAAGTTCACCCATAAACTCTTCCACAGTTCTGCCATATTCTCTAACAATCTGCTTAAAGCTTTCATAAACCTGTTTAAAGTCTTTCTTCCATTTAGCTATAACTTCCAAAGCCTTGCCATAATCGCTTTCAGGTGCCACATTCATAAGATTATTTTTTCTTAATGACTCCATTAAAGCTATAATAAATTCTTTGTTTAAATCCTTCTCTGTTCCTGAAATAATAACCGGAAGAAAAGGCTTTACACTACTTTGTATAGTTTTTAACCATATCCTCAAATCCATTTGATTCTACTATTGATTTTGCTTTTTCAGCAGTTTCCTTTGAAACTTTTTCTATTTTGTTAATTGTTCTTTTAGTTATGTCCCCTTTTCCGTCGTTAAGTAAAGCCAGCAAAACCAGTAAAAGGTGTGATTTTCCCTTTCCATAAGGTCCAATTAAAATATTTGCCTTGTCTCTGTCTGACAAAACATTATTAAGAAACCCATCCAACACTAAAATAGAAGAATGGGTTGGTATATAGCTATTTAGTTTAGATAAATTATCTATGTCCAACTGCAAATTTATTGAATTTTGAAATTTCTTGTCTATTTCTATAAAGTCTTTAAACTTATTCATTTATTCTCTGATATACCTGATTGCCAGATATACGCATCCTTTCTATCAGTGTTTAATGTTTTATTAGTCTTACAAATCGCTTTTCTTTATTGTTCCTGTAATAATTCGTTAGCCTTTTAAAAACTTCTTCTAGTGTTTTTTATAATAATTCGAAACAACTTCCTTAAGCCCGATTTTCTTTTTAAGATAAACCATATCAAGTCCTGCTGTTCTGTTAACAGTCAAATAACCCTGACCTTCTAAATGGTCCAAATATTCGTTTAAAGCCATTCTCTTTAGGTTCAAAATTCTTCCCGGTGACATTGGACTGTTAAGCAATTCATCTATTCCTATTGAGTCAACTTCTTTTTTTTCAAAAAACTTAATCAGGCTGTATAGCACTGCATCATCACATAACTTATCCTTGTCAGGCTGTGTTTTTATATAATTATTTCTGTCTTTTTTTAATAAACCCAATTGTGCAAATGGTGAAATCTTATTTTCCTCCGGATCATAATTCTGCTGCTTCTCTTTTACGTACATATTTAAAAGTACGGAAATATCATCTCGCAACGAACGCTCAGGTATGGCTTTTTCCTCTGCCAAAGGAGTAAGCTTTTCTAATAGAATGTTCATTAAATCTTCCTTTGAAAATTCGTCAATGTTAATTAAGTTAAAAAAAGCATACCAGCTTGTTGCAAGTTTCTCATTTCCTGCCAGATTAATATGGAATATCCATAATGAAAATATATCTTCTAAATACTTATCTTCCTTAAAAATAATCTGACCTATATCTGTAAGCTTTGCCCCCTCTTTAGGTGGTTCTTCCATAAACTTTCCGGCTTTAAGCCAATAGCGAATAGCCTTAGCCATATTGCTTCCCACTCCAAGAGCATCCGCCCCATAGTTTTCAGAGAAAACTTTTGGATTGGCATCTACCTTTGCAAGTCCTTTATTAAGCCACCCCTCACGAAGTGCAAATGTTTCATGTCCTTTAAGTTTAATCGCCATTTTCTTCTCCTATCTGCCTACTTAAGTTTCATAAATAATTAACTAGTTTCTTTTTATTGCCAAAACCTTTCTCATATAACATCCTGCCGTGTAATGATTAACACATTCTGCACATCTTACACATTTATTGTCCAGTATTCTATAATCAAGATTACCTTCTTTGTCCTCTTTTATAACTATGGCATTGTGCTTGCAAATACTTTCGCACGCCCTGCATGCCATGCACATCTGATATTTTGTAATCTGACATTTAATCTTATCCTCTGCTGTTTTAAGATTCTTTGCCCCATCTATGTTGCTGTCAATTATTGTAACTTTTAAAGTTGTAGAGCCAATTCTGCCCTGCAATTTCAAAACAGGATTGCCATTCCTTCTTGTTACATAAACTTCACCCAATCGCTTATTGCCCATATCGAAATTTAAATATCCAAAAGGCTTAAACAACTCATACAATTGGTCTGAAATTGGTCTTTGAAGTTCATAATTAAAAGCATTCTCTTCCAGCACACAAGGTTCAAATGATACTGCCGACTTCTTTGCATAATCTACGCCATTTCCCCCCTGTCTTGCTTTCCACTTGCCTTCGTCCACATACACTTCCGGATCAGGTTTTCCAATCTTTGTTGCAAAGTCAACCAAAAGCTGTCTGAATCTTTTGGACTGTTCAGGCATATGAATCTTAGACAAAAACTCTGACCAACCACTGTTATTAGGACAACACCAGCAGCCAACTCTTGCATACCCTAATCTGTATGCATAATTAAAATCAATTTCTGTTGTAAGCATGTAAAGCCACACATCAAAATCCATCCAGTCAATAATCGGTGAAATAGTTATCTGCTTTGTAATTTTAGAGCCTTCTGTTTCACGCTCATACTTGTTTCTGCTTGCTGATTCGTTTCTTCTTATTCCATAGAAAGTTATAATTTTGTTCTTATTTCTAAACATAGTTTTAATCTTTCTCTGGATTGCACCTGTTTTAAAAATAGTACAGCACCATCTCATAACTCTGCTTGGTGGGCCAACCAAAGCACAAAGTTCCTCAAAATCTTTATCTTTGTTTCTTGATGAAACAATAGGAGTCTGTGGATGTTCTTTTTTAAATCGTTCTATGTATTTCATAGTCTCGGGGAATTCTAAAGTTGTGTCACCGAAAATATGAAGAATCTTCGGTTCACTTAAAGCTCTCATAACCAGATCAGATGTGACTGTAGAGTCTTTCCCCCCTGAAAAAGAAACAAACATATCCCTTGCAGTATAATCCTTTGTTGAATTCTTTATGTAATCTACTGCTTCCTTTACTATAAATTCGTAACGGCTTCTGTTAGCCTTTACGAATCTGTCTTTAAATTCATTAAAATATTTATAATCGATATTAGAAACTTCATTCTCGTATCTAATTCTTATATCGTTAGGATTTTTATCCTTTAAATCCTTAACTGCAAAATCAACCCTCTGTCCATCGGCAATATATCTGTTGCCTGAACAATTCCAAACTGACATCTTCTCATAATATCCGGGTGTCTTATCTGTCATTATTTCTAACAGTAATCTCTCCTCCGGAAAAACCGGTCTAATATCAGTGGTTAATCTTCTGCCGCTACTTCCACAACACTGACATTCCTTCTGATACAATGGCACCTTGCAGGTTTCGCACCAGTATATGTCTGATTTCGTCAGTTCAGTTCTCTGTCCACACACAGGACAGGTACTGCTTTTAGTTTTAATATTGTCATTTCTGCATATGTAATTTAGCACTTTATCACCTATCTCAAATCTTCCGGTTTTAAATGCAAATAAGAACATAATTCCAAAAATTCTGATGCCGTAAAAGTTACATTCTCGTCAGTTAACTTTTTCTCCCAAATTCCGGTATCCTTAGAAATCTGTGATGTAGATATTTCTTTTTCTTTTATGTATTTTATTAATGCTTTTGAAACGCTGTTATTATTTTTCATTTGTCACCGCCATTCCCGTATTACAAGAAAATAATATTATAATGTCTATTATATTCTCTGTATTCAAGAAATGCAATGTGGATTTTTCCCGAATCAAAAGAATTAAAAAGAATTTTTCCTTTTTTCAAGGTGATTTGGTTGACGTTGATTTTTTCTTACTATATTATTTAAAAAGAGGTATTTAAAATGAAGAATAGAAAGATTGCAGAAGTATTAAAAGCTTACCGAAAAATGAATAATTTAAGTGTGAGGGACGTTACTGAATTACTGGAAGAAAAATCACTTAAGGTAGCTGAAAAAACCGTTTACGGATGGGAAAGCAGTGCCACTCAGCCTGACGCTGACACACTACTTCTACTTTGTGATATTTATAATATTGATAACATTCTTGGCACTTTCGGATATACTGACGATGAGCCAATTAATCTTACAAAACATGAACATCACTTAATAGAACAATATAGAAAGCACCCTGAAATACAGGATGCAGTAGATAAGCTGTTGGATATTAATTAATAGTTAGTAAGATGAAATTATTTACATTTCAAAGAATTAACAGGGCTTAATGCTAATTAGTTTGTTGCAAAACATTAATTAGCATTGAAGCCCTGTTATTTTTTGGGGGATTAAAACAAAAGAGAGCACACCAAAACTGATGTGCTCCCAATTAAAAAGGGTATTTTTTATAGTAATTTATTTACCATTTAAGATCAATTACAAGAGCATCTGCTTTATCATACTGAAGTAATGTGCTCTGATCATTTACATCGTCATAACAGAATCCATAAGCTTTTCCTAAAACTGAATGTTCATGGAAGAATCCTGCATAGAAGTTTGACACACTGTTCTTATAATACTTACTTGGTGTATACCAGTTTTCAGGTTCTGTTGCAACACCTCTGTTAAATGCTGCACAAAGCTGTGCTTCAATAGCTTTTTCAACACCGTTTCCTCTGTCAAATGCGCCCTTGCCTTCTAACACTTCCTGTGTATTTGGCTTATCAACATAATAAACTGTGCTGTCACCTTCTCTTGTAAATCGCATCTGATTTCCAACTACTCTACCAACGAAGCTTCCTGATTCTGAGCTGAATCTTAAATCTTCATTGGCATATTTGTTCCAGAATTCATTAATATAATTATCAAAGTAATTTCCGTTTGTCTTTCCAACATTAAATGTACTCTTACATGGTGCAATAATTCTATCATCTCTTACAAGTGACTTATATTCATTTGGAACTTCATTCTTAAATGCATTGAAGATTTCATCTCTTGTTCCAACATCACCTACTACATTATCATATCCGCCATATAACGAACCTCCTATTAAACGTGTAATCATTGGGAAACAGAAATAATCAACACGGGTTGTATTTCCCCAATAATGCTTTCCTTCAATAGTAAACTCTGCGAACTCAAATAATGTGTTAGCATTCACGTCTCCAGGATTGTTAAGATCCGGTCCGGCATAACCTGTAGAACCAACAAACTTAACATATACCGGCTTTCCATAGCTTAAGTACATCCTTCCTGATCTGATAGTTGGAGCATATACATGATCTGATTCTGCAAGTGTATGATAAATATTTGCATATTTTGTTCCGTTTACTTCAACTGTGTTAAGACTCTCTGATGCAGGAATCATATTTCCGCCTTTGTCCATATAGCAAAGCTGATTATTTTCATTATTTCCTACAATGCACCAGTAAATTTCACTGTCACTATATTTTCCATTAGTCTTATTGTTAAGTTCAATTGCAATTCTGTCATCTCTTAAAGGAACATTTTCCTTAAGTTGTGGCTTAAGTTCTTCAGGACATGTTTCAGGTTCTGTTTCCTTTTCACCAATTCCTGTAATCTGAATCTGTGTTTCAAGTCTTTCTGATTCTCTTTTTCCTACAACTGTTGTAATTGCTATTGTATGTGTTCCTTCTGTATAAACAGGAAGTCTTAAAGCCTGTGCTGAAATTCCCGTACGTCTTCTTTCTCCATCTACATAAACATTGTAACAGTCAATTGAGCCACGTCCCCATACAATATTAACATATCCTACACTTGCCTGACTTACATCCAAACCAAATGGCTTTTCAATTGAACTGTCTGTTGTGAAAGCAATTGTTGTTGTTTCCTTTGGTTTAGTTGTAGGTTTAGCTGTTGTTGGTGCTACTGTAGGCTTAGCTGTTGGTGCTACTGTTGTAGGTGCTGCCGTTGGCTGTGCCTCAGGAGCTTTTGTTGTTGTGATTGCTCCATCACCTGTATATGTATATTTAACTGATGTTATATTTGAAACCTTGTTACCCTTAACTGCGGCAACTCCTACTGTGTATTCTCCGGAACCCTTTGTAAATACCGATTTTTCAAGATTAACTGAGTTTCCACTAACATTTGTTACATATGCTCCATCAACATAGACATTATATGAATCTACATCTACAACCGGTGCCCATGCAAAATAATAAGGTAAATTAGTATTTCCTGCCCATACAAGTCCTTCAGGTGCCTTTATACTTTCGTCTACATCCTGTCCCGGTGCTGTTGGCGCCACTGTTACATCTGTAGGCTTTGCTGTTGAAGGTTCCGGTGCCTTTGTTGTTGCTGGCTGTCCGCTTCCTGCATATGTATATTTAATTGATGTTATTACTGATGTTTTATTTCCTTTTACTGCTGCAATTCCAATTGCATATTCGCCTGAACCCTTTGTGAATACAGATTCATTTAAATTAACTGAGCCATCAACTACGTTAGCTACTAAAGTTCCATCAACATATACATTATATGAGTCTATACCATCTGCCTTAGCCCATGCAAAATAATATGGTAAATCTGTATTTCCTGCCCATACAAGTCCTTCAGGGGCTTTTATGCTTTCATCTACATCCTGACCCGGTACTGATGGTGTTGTTACAGGAGCTACCGTTGTTGCTACAGGAGCTACCGTTGTTGTTACAGGAGCTACCGTTGTTGTTGCTTGTACTCCTCCATCATATGTATACTTAATTGATGTTATTGCTGATGTTTTATTTTCCTTTACTGTTGCAACTCCAACTGTATATTCCACAGCTCCCTTTGTAAACATTGAAGCATCTAAATCTGCAACATTTTCTGTAACTTTTGTTACATACACTCCATCTATGTAAACGTTATATCCGTCAGCTCCATCAACTGCTGCCCATGCGAAATGATATGGCAATCCTTCTCCCGGTGCATGTACAAGTCCTACCGGTGCCTGAATGCTTTCATCAACATTACCGTTAGCTGTTGTAGGTGCTACTGTTGTAGGTTTCGCTGTTGGTGCTACTGTTGTAGGTGCTACTGTTGTTGGTGCTACTGTTGTTGGTGTTACTGTTGTTGGTGCTACTGTTGTTGGTGCTACTGTTGTTGGTTTCGCTGTTGGTGCCACTGTTACATCTGTAGGCTTTGCTGTTGAAGGTTCCGGTGCCTTTGTTGTTACTGGCTGTCCGCTTCCTGCATATGTATATTTAATTGATGTTATTACTGATGTTTTATTTCCTTTTACTGCTGCAATTCCAATTGCATATTCGCCTGAACCCTTTGTGAATACAGATTCATTTAAATTAACTGAGCCATCAACTACGTTAGCTACTAAAGTTCCATCAACATATACATTATATGAGTCTATACCATCTGCCTTAGCCCATGCAAAATAATATGGTAAATCTGTATTTCCTGCCCATACAAGTCCTTCAGGGGCTTTTATGCTTTCATCTACATCCTGACCCGGTACTGATGGTGTTGTTACAGGAGCTACCGTTGTTGCTACAGGAGCTACCGTTGTTGTTACAGGAGCTACCGTTGTTGTTGCTTGTACTCCTCCATCATATGTATACTTAATTGATGTTATTGCTGATGTTTTATTTTCCTTTACTGTTGCAACTCCAACTGTATATTCCACAGCTCCCTTTGTAAACATTGAAGCATCTAAATCTGCAACATTTTCTGTAACTTTTGTTACATACACTCCATCTATGTAAACGTTATATCCGTCAGCTCCATCAACTGCTGCCCATGCGAAATGATATGGCAATCCTTCTCCCGGTGCATGTACAAGTCCTACCGGTGCCTGAATGCTTTCATCAACATTACCGTTAGCTGTTGTAGGTGCTACTGTTGTAGGTTTCGCTGTTGGTTTTAATGTTGGTGCTACTGTTGTAGGTGCTACTGTTGTAGGTTTCACTGTTGGTTTTAATGTTGGTGCTACTGTTGTAGGTGCTACTGTAGGCTTAGCTGTTGGTGCTACTGTTGTAGGTGCTACTGTAGGCTTAACTGTAGTACTGTCATTTTTCTTAGTCGTTTCTGTTTTAGTTGTCTTCACTTCAGCTTTAGTAGTTACTATCTGTGAAGGTTCACTCTTTGTAGTTACCTGATTTATAACACTATTATTGTTATCGGAAGGTTTTGTAACTTTAATACTATTTTTTCTTTTAACAATAACTTTGCATTTATATTTCTTCTTTCCAACCTTTGCAGTTATTGTAGTCTTTCCCGGTTTCTTTGCCTTAACCTTTCCCTTTTTAGAAACTGTTGCTACTTTTTTCTTTGAAGACTTCCAAACTACCTTTACTCCGGCAGGTTTATTCTTCACCTTTAGCTTCTTTGTTTTTCCTACCTGCAAAACTATCTTCTTCGAGCTTAGTCTTGTTGTAGACTTTGCATTAACATTTGTTAAATTCATAGGCATCATTGTTACTATTAATGCCAATGTTAAAACAATTGTCAAAATTCGCTTCATTTTGTTCATAAATTTCCTCCTAAAAACGTTTTCATTTCCTTCCGCTTTTAAAAATAATTTTTGCGGTTAATAAATACGTTTTTATCCTAACACATTTAGTTATTTTGCACAATATTTTTTTTGAAATAAAAACACTTTTATCATTTTCATCAAAAATAACGTTTCAATCTATATTTTAGCAAAAAAAACAGCCCCCGATCACATGCCTTGTAATCAGGGGTTTTATTGTTTTTAAAACTGTTTTTATTACCTTTTATAATTTTATTTTTCTATTCAATGCTTTCATCATATACAGCTCTGCAACCTCCTATAAACTTAGGTCTTGTTCTTGCTGCAAGTACGTTTGCCTCGCCGATTTTGTTATTTTCAAGTCTTACCGGAACTGCAACTTTCTTAATGTGCATTCCAATAAGAGTTCCGCCAATGTCAATTCCACCATCTGCCTTAATTTCTTCCACAGCAACAGGATCTTTAAATGTCTTATATGCTGTTGTTCCAAATGAACCACCTGCCTTAGGCTGTGGTACAACGTTAACTATTTCTGAAAACGGAACTGCTGCACGTTCAACTATTATTGCTCTGTTAAGATGTTCACAACACTGAGCTGCAAGATATATCTTTCTGCTTTCAAGGACTTCATATATTCCTGAGAAAACTGCCTTAGCCACTTCAAGGTTAGAATTGCTTCCAATCTTATCTCCACATATTTCACTTGAAGAACAACCAACTACAAGAATATTGCCTTCCTTTAATCCTGCTTTATCGCAAATTTCTTCTGTTGTTTTTTTTGCCTGTTCTTTTAATTCTTCGTACATTTGAATCGCTCCTTTCAAACAACATAATGCAAAAGAGAGCTGTATGATATTTGTAGCCTGCTCTTTTTACCGCCTACAATTTTATCACACAACTCTTTCCTTTTACATATTATTTTATATTTTTATACAAATTTTTTAACTAATTTTGTAACCTTTGCTTCTTCTAATGCAAAAATAGCAATAAATCCTAATACTAAGCATGTAACACCCTGGATGCTGTTGCTTCCAATTGAAGGCACTGCTCCAAGTCCATATCCTAATAAAGTACTTTCATATAAGAAATATCCTAAAACCATAATAACTTCTGCAACTACACCACTTACAATATAAGCTACTACATTCATTCCCTTACTGTCCTTAGTGTTTGCTTTCTTAATTGCTACAAATACTAAATATGCAACTAAAGCCATTAAAAACTTAATTACAAATGTTCCCGGTACATAACTTCCGTAACCGCTGATAAAATCTGAAAGGGCTGAACCGATACCTGCTGCAAGGGCACCATAAACGCCACCAATCATCCAAGCTGAAAGCAATACAATAGTATCACCAATATTTACATAACCGTTTGTTCCTACTGTAGGTACTTTAATAATCATTGTTGCTACACATGCTAACGCTGCAAATAAAGCTGTAATAACAATCTTTCCTACGTTCTGTTTAGTTGAATCCATAATTCTCCTCCTGATATTAACACCTATCTTTTATCCTAAGTGTATTATTACTTAATCTAAGTTGCATTATCTCAATCTGACACTGTAACTCATTAAAGTATAGTATATCAGTATGTGGTATTATTTATATATCCAATTTGCGTAATAAACACAATACCAGATTCATAGGATATTATTTACTCCTCATCTGCATAAACAAGGGCACATTTTACAGCTCTGTGCCATCCCTTGATATATTTCTGCACCTTTTCAGAATCCATTTTGTTTTCAAACTTTCTCTCTATTGTTGAATTTTTTATAATGTCTTTTTTGTCTTTCCAATAACCTGTTGCTAGACCTGCCAAATATGCTGCCCCAAGCCCTGTAGTTTCAATTACTGATGGTCGCACAACCTGTTTTTCAGTAATATCTGCCTGAAACTGCATTAAAAGATTATTGGCACTTGCCCCACCGTCAACTCTGATAGACTTAATTTCCATTGCCGCATCCTGCTCCATTACCTTCAAAACATCATATGTCTGATAAGCAAGTGATTCAAGGGTAGCTCTTACAAAATGCTCTCTTGCAGTTCCTCTTGTTATGCCAACTACCATGCCTCTGGCATTCTGCTTCCAATAAGGTGCTCCCATTCCTGTAAAAGCCGGCACAACATATACTCCATTAGTATCACTAACCTTTTCTGCAATCTCTTCACTTTCCGGTGCACTGTTAACTAACTTCATCTGATCTCTAAGCCACTGTATTGCCGCTCCTGCCACAAAAACACTGCCTTCCAATGCATATTCAACCTTGCCTGTGCCTGCTGCAATAGTAGTAATCAAACCATTGTCTGATATAACCGGCTTATTTCCTATATTCATTAAAAGAAAACAACCTGTTCCATATGTATTCTTTACATCACCTTTTTCAAAACAACACTGACCAAATAATGCCGCCTGCTGGTCTCCTGCAACACCACTTATAGGTATTCGTTCTCCTAACAGTTCCGGCATAGTATATCCAAAAATTCCACTTGAAGGATTTACCTTAGGCAACATAGACTTGGGAATATCTAGTATATCCAGTAATTCCTGATCCCACTCCAAATCAAATATGTTATAAATCATAGTTCTTCCCGCATTAGTGTAATCCGTTGCGTGTATGCTTCCACCGCTTAACTTCCACATAAGCCATGAGTCAATTGTTCCAAAAAGCAATTGACCATTTTCTGCCTTATTTCTTGCTCCCGGCACATTATCAAGAATCCACTTAATCTTAGTTCCTGAAAAATAAGCATCAGGAACCAATCCAGTCTTATTTCTAATAAAATCCCTAAGACCGTCCTTAACAAGTCCGTCTACAATATCAGAAGTTCTTCTACACTGCCAAACAATTGCATTATAAATAGGTTTTCCCGTATTCTTGTCCCATATAACCGTTGTTTCTCGCTGATTAGTAATGCCAATGGCTTCAATATCCTTGCCTGTAATTCCTGCCTGTCTCATAACATCTTCCATTGTAAGAAGCTGTGTCATCCAAATCTCCTCAGGATTATGTTCAACCCAGCCCGGCTTTGGAAAAATCTGCTCAAACTCCTTATTTGCCTGACAAACAATATTTCCCTTTTTATCAAATAAAATAGTTCTGGAACTGGTAGTTCCCTGATCTAATGCCATAATATACTTACCCATAGTTTCTTCCTCCGTACATAACTAAATACTATATTTAGCCTTCATTCTAACCTTTATCTTATAATATAGTTTGTATATTTTCAATGGCACTGTTTTAAATTCCACGCAGAAATTTTTACAGCAAACACGTTGAGATTTCTGCGTGGAATTATAACATATGATTGAAAATATCAAAAAAAGTGCTACCACGTATTTTTCAGGTACATGATAGCACAATCTATTATAAACAACAGGTACGGATTTTAGAAAATCATTAGAATAATTGTTTATGATTTTCCTTTTTTAACCCTGTTGCCTGCTGTCACAAAAGTGAGCAGCTTTTAATATTTTCTTTTGTATACCTTATTGTATGCACTTATTCCGGTTTTGTGATTAGTCCTCGTAATCAATATAATTTAAAGGATCTTTTGTTTTTCCATTTCTTTCTACTGAGAAGTAAATATTATCCCCTTCCTTGGAGTAATATTTAGTTGGCTGGTTAACATAGGCGATAGTCTGACCTGCTTCAACGAAGCTTCCTTCTTTTACTTCAGGATTTATGGTCTGACCGTAGTTTACGATATAATCATTTCCCACTGCCTGACTGATAACAACGCCAAGTTCGTCATCTTGTGTTATTTTTGTAATAACACCATCTGCCGCTGCCTTTATTGCAGTGCCTTTGCTACTTTGGATTACAATTCCGGGATTGGTTTTGTATTCATCTAATGTTGCGTAATATACTGTATTTTTCACATCATATGGCATAATAATGCTACCCTCAACAGGCCAGATAAGTTTGCTGTTCTTGTTAAACTTTAATGTTTTAATCTGGGCTGCTGCCTCTGATGAAAGTCCATACAAGTAATCTTTTTTGCTTACATTAGACTGAGTGTTTTCTTCCACTACGTTATTTACGGCTTTTTCCTTAGTTGTTTCTTCTGTTAAATAACCTCCCGGTTCAACTTCTCTGTCTTTCGGTGTTTCAGATTCCATTGCTGTTTCTTTTTGTGTTTCTTTTTCCACAACATTTCCCGCTGCTTCAATATTTTTATCTGCCGCCGTTGTTTCAGTTATGTTTGCTTTTCCTAATTTTACAATGTTTTCGTCGCTTTTTTGCCCAAGAAAATAAGTTCCCGTGGCTACGCCTACTAATGCAACAAAGCAAACTGCAACTGCTGCTATAAATTTCTTATCCATTCTCATCACCTCAATAACAGTATGTACCATTAATTGAAGATTTATACAAAAAAATTAATTTTAATATTCCACAATTTTCCCATCATAGAAAGTGCTAAGAATCTCCTGCCATGGCTTGCCATGACCTGCAAGGTATCTGGCATAGCTTATACTCATTCCAAAACCGTGACCGTTGCCTTTAGTTGTAATTCTTATTCCCTTTTCATATTCTTCTATGCTCATATCTGTAGAATTAAGACCGAGGGCTTTTGAAAAATCATCTGCCAGAACAACAGTATCCCCAATTCTTATTTTTAAAGCATAGCCTTCTTTGTCTTTTTCAACAGTTATCAGATTAATAATTTCCTTCTTATCTTTTATATTTTTTAGAATTTCCTTCCCATCTTTAAATACAACAATGCCATTAGCTGACAGTTTTTCCTTAAACTCATTAACCGTTAAATACCTTGTGCAAAGATATTCCTTCTCCTTTATGTCATTCTGGCATATAACACTTTTTAGATAACTATATTCCTTTCCAAGAATTTCCTCCCCTAACCTGGTTTTCCCATTACTTATATTATGAAACAATGGCAAAATAGTCTCCCCCTGTTTCTTTATTATTTTGCCTTTTGTTTTGTCTACTATTCTTTTAATTTTTTTATTTTTCTCATTGTATATTTTATAAGAACCTATACCTGTAAAATATGCAGCCATTCCTTTGGGGCTTTTAATGTTTTCCCTGCAAAAATCCTGAAATCTGCTGTTTTTTAACCCCCCATAATTTCTATATTCCATTCCCAAATCTGAAGCTGCTATTTGAGCTTTGTCCTTCATTTTGTACAAAATATAAGTTCTAATAATAACAGACTTAGCTTTCAAAAGCTCCTCCGGCTCATTTTCGTCCATCTGCGCCATAAGAACGTAAGATATGAAGTTCTCCATATCCATTTCAAAGCTGTAGTTTTTATTATCCACTAATATTGTTTTCCCTGAGGGCTTAGCCTTAGATGTTTTGTTTCCGTTTACAAGAACACATACACTACCTATAACTAACGGGAAAAAAATCGAAAATAATATTAGCATAATAAACTTTTTTCTATCTGTCATTTGGTTATTCCTAAAAATCCCTTATACTAACTTATTTTTCAAAAATCATTTATATGATTGTAGTGCATACAAAAACCCCAAAAAACCAGACATTACATTCTAACTTTTTGGGGTTTCATTTTAATTATATTTGATTATATCTATTGTGACACTTTCACAATTTTCTGTAATCTATACGTCCATTTTAACTTTTACTTTTTCAAGATGCCAAATATCCTGTACGTATTCTTCGATTGTTCTGTCAGATGTAAACTTACCAACATTAGCTACATTTAACATAGCTGACTTAGCCCAGCCTTCTTGGTTTCTGTAAGCTTCTTCAACTCTCTTCTGAGCTGCTGCATATGACTTGAAATCTTTAAGAATAAAGTATCTGTCAGCAACATCTGTTTCCTGAGTGTTAAGTAATGAGTTGTAAATTGGTCTGAATCTTTCAGGATCATCTGGAGAATAGAATCCGTTAATCAACTGCATAAGAACTTTTCTAATGTCCATATCTGAGTTGAAAATATCCATTGGATTATATCCGCCATTGTTTTCATAGTTAATAACTTCATCTGAAGATAAACCAAAGATAAATGCATTTTCTTCTCCAACTTCATCAACTATTTCTACGTTAGCACCATCCATTGTTCCAAGTGTTAAAGCACCATTTAACATAAACTTCATATTACCTGTGCCTGAAGCTTCTTTTGATGCTGTTGAAATCTGTTCTGAAACATCTGCTGCCGCAAAAATGATTTCAGCATTTGAAACACGGTAGTTTTCAATAAATACAACTTTAATCTTTCCATTAATTGATTCATCATTGTTAATTACATCAGCAACACTGTTAATTAACTTGATTGTAAGCTTAGCAATCTTGTAACCTGCTGCTGCTTTTGCACCAAAGATAAATGTTCTTGGATAGAATTCCATTTCAGGATGTTCCTTAATCTGGTTGTATAAATACATTACATGTAAAATATTTAATAACTGACGCTTATATTCATGAAGTCTCTTAACCTGAACATCAAAAATAGAACGTGGGTCTACATCAATACCATTATGTTCTTTAATGTATTTTGCAAGACGTACTTTGTTCTGATATTTAATATTCATAAATTCAGCCTGAGCTTTCTTGTCATCTGCGTATACTTCTATTCCCTTAATCTTTGGAAGGTCTGTAATCCAGTCATCTCCAACCTTTCCTGTAACCCATTCTGAAAGAAGTGGATTAGCATGGAGAAGGAATCTTCTCTGTGTAATACCGTTAGTCTTATTGTTAAACTTCTCCGGCATCATTTCATAGAAATCTTTTAATTCCTGATGTTTTAAAATTTCTGTATGAAGTTTTGCTACACCGTTAACTGAGAAACCTGCACAAATTGCAAGATGAGCCATCTTAACCTGACCATCATAGATAATTGCCATCTTAGCAACTTTATCATGATTTCCAGGGTATTTGTTTTCGATTTCAATGCAAAATCTTCTGTTGATTTCTTCAATAATCTGGTAACATCTTGGAAGTAATCTTGAGAATAATTCAATTGGCCATTTTTCAAGAGCTTCGCTCATGATTGTATGGTTAGTGTATGCGCATGAATGTGTTGTAATATCCCAAGCTTCATCCCATTCTAAGTTATATTCATCCATTAATAATCTCATAAGTTCTGCAACTGTAAGTGTCGGATGAGTATCGTTCATCTGGAATACTACCTTTTCAGGTAATTTTCTAATATCATCATGATTCTTTAAGTATTTCTTAATTGCTGTCTGTAAACTTGCTGAAACAAAGAAATACTGCTGTTTTAATCTTAATTCCTTACCTGCATAATGATTGTCATTAGGATAAAGAACTTCTGTAATAGTCTTTGCAAGGTTCTCCTGTTCAACTGCAGCCATATATGAACCCTTGTCAAATTCATCAAGATTAAAGTGTACTACAGGTTCAGCGTCCCAAATTCTTAATGTATTAACTACGTTGTTTCCGTAACCAACGATTGGCATATCGTATGGAATAGCATTAACTGACTGGTAGCCTTCCTGAATAAAGTAATTACGTCCGTCTCTGTTTTCTACTCTTACATATCCGCCAAACTTAACTTCACAAGCATATTCTTCACGCTTGATTTCTAATGGATTAGCATGTCTTAACCAGTCTTCAGGTATTTCTTTCTGATATCCGTTTTCAATCTTCTGCTGGAACATACCGTATTTGTATCTGATACCACATCCATAAGCAGGATAGTTAAGTGTTGACAAACTATCTAAGAAACATGCTGCCAATCTACCAAGACCACCATTACCTAAAGCTGCATCAGGTTCCTGATCTTCGATTACATTAAGATCAAGTCCTAATTCTTCAATAGCTTCCTTGATTTCATCTCTGCTTGAAAGATTGATAATCATATTTCCAAGAGCACGGCCCATAAGAAATTCCATTGATAAATAGTATACAATCTTAGCATCCTTCTCATCATATGCTTTCTGAGTTGCTATCCACTGATCGATTACAATATCCTTTACTGCATAAGCAACACATACAAACTTATGTCTGTCACTTATTTCATCAAGGCTTTTTCTGTAAAGCATTTTAGCCTGTTCTTTCACACGCTTCTTGAATTCTGCCTTGAATTCTTCATGCTTTTCCATAGCTTCGTTCTTAGCCATATTAAATCTCCTTTTTTATGCGATTAGAGAGAAACAATGACAGGCATTGTTTCTCTCTTTTTAATAAATTTTATAGCCAAATATTTCAAGTCAAATTCTAAAGAGCTTTTTCTACGCCAAAAGTTACCTTTTCGCCGTTAATATTCCACTCTTTTTCATACCCGTTTATTTTACCAAATATGACATTATCTGCCAACACTTCAGACTTAATTTCGTCAAGATTGTTCTCAATTATAGCTCTTATTGTATCGTTTTTATCTACATTTACCACAATTTTGTCCATTACCTGGAAATCAGCTTCTTTTCTCATTGTCTGAATCTTACTGATTATTTCTCTAACAAATCCTTCTTCAATAAGTTCATCTGAAAGTTTTGTATCAAGTACTACAGTAATATTATTATCGCTTTCTGATACATATCCCTCAACCTGAGCCATATCAATAAGTAAATCTTCTTTTTCAAGAACTACTTCGTTGCCGTCAAAATCGAATGTTAAAGGTTCTCCGGCATTAATCTTATCCATAGCCGCATTTCCGTCTAATGATGATAATGCTTCTTTAATCTTGCCTAAGAATTTACCATATTTAGGTCCAACTGTTCTAAGCTGTGGCTTAAATGAATATGAAGTAAATGCTCTTACATCATCTGTAAACTCAACTTCCTTAACATTTAATTCTTCTTCAATAATTTCTTTGTAGAAATCAGATAATTCAAATTCTGCCTTAACGAACATCTTTCCAATTGGCTGTCTATTCTTAATTGCAGATGCATTTCTACATGCACGACCAAGTACTACAATATCAAGTACTCTTTCCATGTTTTCTTCCAATTCTTTGTCAATGTAAGATTCATTAACTTCTGGGAAGTCACATAAATGAATACTTTCAGGTGCTGTTTCATCTACGCTTCTTACGATATTCTGATAAATATCTTCTGTCATAAATGGAATCATTGGTGCAGCAGCCTTTGATACTGTAACAAGTGCTTTATATAATGTCATGTAAGCATTAATCTTATCCTGTGGCATGTCTTTTGCCCAGAAACGTTCTCTTGAACGTCTTACATACCAGTTACTCATATCATCTACAAAATCATCTAATGCTCTTGCAGCTTCAGGGATTCTGTAGTTACCAAGGTTTTCATCTACTGCCTTAACCATAGAGTTAAGTTTTGATAATAACCATTTATCCATAACACTTAATTTATCATAATCAAGTGTGTATTTTGTTGGGTCAAACTGATCAATTTCAGCATATAAGACATAGAACGCATATGTGTTCCAAAGTGTTCCCATAAACTTACGCTGTCCTTCCTGGACTGCTTTACCATGGAAACGGTTTGGAAGCCATGGAGCTGAGTTAGTGTAGAAATACCATCTGATGGCATCGGCACCGTACTGTCCTAATGCTTCAAAAGGATCTACTGCGTTACCCTTTGACTTACTCATCTTCTGTCCGTTTTCGTCCTGAACGTGACCAAGTACGATTACGTTCTTGTATGGAGCCTTATCAAACAATAATGTTGATTCAGCCATTAATGAATAGAACCATCCTCTTGTCTGGTCAACAGCTTCTGAGATAAAATCTGCAGGGAACTGTTTTTCAAATAAATCTTTATTTTCAAATGGATAATGATGCTGTGCAAATGGCATTGCTCCTGAGTCGAACCAGCAGTCAATAACTTCAGGTACTCTCTTCATTGTGCCACCACACTCTTTACACTTAAATGTTACTTCATCAATGTAAGGTCTGTGTAATTCAACCTTAGCATTATCAGGATTTCCACTTCTTTCTGCTAATTCTGCACGGCTGCCAATTGATTCCTGACATCCGCAATCGCAACATTCCCAGATATTAAGTGGTGTACCCCAATAACGGTTTCTTGAAATGCCCCAATCCTGTACATTTTCAAGCCAGTTTCCAAAACGTCCTTCACCGATTGATTTTGGAATCCAGTTTACTGTATTATTATTTGCAACAAGTTTATCCTTAACTTCTGTCATCTTAATAAACCATGATTCTCTTGCATAATAAATTAATGGTGTATCACATCTCCAGCAATGTGGATAATCATGTTCAAACTTAGGTGCATCAAATAACTGTCCTCTCTTGTCAAGGTCTACTAATACCTTAGGATCAGCATCCTTTACAAATAAACCTGCATAAGGTGTGTCTTCTGTAAGTTCACCCTTGTCATTTACAAGCTGTACAAAAGGAAGGTCATAGTTACGTCCTACATTAGCATCATCTTCACCGAAAGCAGGAGCAATATGAACAATACCTGTACCATCACTCATAGTAACGTATGTGTCACATGTTACAAAGAAACCTTTCTTTCTCTGCTTATCAGCAATAGCCTTTGCACATTCATATAATGGTTCATATTCTTTATATTCAAGGTCAGCACCCTTCATTGTTTCTAATACTTCATAAGCTTTTTTGTCTTCTGTTGCAAGCTTTCCTAATACTGTGTCAAGTAAAGCTTCTGCCATATAATAAGTATATCCGTCAGCTGCTTTAACCTTGCAGTATGTGTCATTAGGGTTAACACAAAGAGCTACGTTAGATGGAAGAGTCCAAGGCGTTGTTGTCCATGCAAGGAAATATGCATCTTCACCAACAACTTTAAATCTTACGATAGCTGAACGTTCCTTAACTGCCTTGTATCCCTGTGCAACTTCCTGTGATGAAAGAGGTGTTCCACATCTTGGGCAATAAGGTACAATCTTAAATCCTTTGTATAATAATTTCTTATCCCAGATAGTCTTTAAAGCCCACCATTCAGATTCAATAAAATTATCATCATAAGTTACATATGGTTTTTCCATATCTGCCCAGAAACCAACTGTTCCTGAGAAGTCTTCCCACATTCCCTTGTATTTCCATACAGATTCCTTACATTTCTTAATGAAAGGTTCCATACCATATTCTTCAATCTGTTCTTTTCCATTTAAACCTAATAATTTTTCTACTTCAAGTTCTACAGGAAGTCCATGTGTGTCCCATCCTGCCTTTCTTGGAACCATATATCCCTTCATTGTTCTGTATCTAGGGATCATATCTTTAATTACACGTGTTAATACGTGTCCTATATGTGGTTTTCCGTTAGCTGTTGGAGGTCCATCATAAAAAGTATATGTTGGTCCTTCTTTTCTATTTTCCATACTTTTTTCAAAGATGTGATTGTCATCCCAGAATTTTTCTGTTTCTTTTTCTCTGTCAACAAAGTTCAAATTGGTTGATACCTTCTTGTACATTTCAATCTCCTTTCTTTTTTGTCATCAGATGTTTGCGAAAATAATGTATTCCCGGTATGCGACAGATTTTTCTGCAAGCAAACACGTTAATTTTCTTATTTTGCTCCGCCGCCTATGGTACAGCGAAAAACTAAACTCGCTTCGCTCAGACAATCGTTTTATCGCTGTACACTATGCTCGCAAAATTACGAAAATTTGCCTATTGTTTGCTTGCAGAAAAATCTGTCGCATATCCTATTTGCATTGTTTTCGCAAACATCCAATGATATCTGTGTATTTATTTTATTGTGTGTCCACTATGGAGCACTAAATAAAAAGGCTCCCGCCCTGTAAAGGACGAAAGCCTGTATTTTCGTTAACCACCTTTTACAGCATACGCAGGATTTCTCCCTTAATATGTGTTCCCTTTAACGGTGGATACCGTCAGCGCCTACTAAACTTTATACGTTCTTTGGGCTGCAACTCCAGAGTGATGTTCATATACCTGCTACTTGTATTCGGCTTCCACCTTATCCGAACTCTCTATAACGTTCACTATGCATTATTTATGCAAGGCAACTACTGTCTCTATCAACGCTTTTATTATTTTATTGTCCTTTTGGACTTTTTCTTACCTTGTTATTCTAATCTAACGAATATCAGTTGTCAACTTTTTTAAATAAGTTCTTCAGCTTCTTTTATATTATTTACCCCAATTATATTGATTCCAGTGATTTCTGTAAGATTTTTCTTGGATACAGCAGGCATTATGCACGTTGTAAAACCAAGTTTCTTAGCTTCCTGTACTCTTTTGTCTGCCTGTGATACCGCTCTTACTTCTCCTGCAAGCCCTACTTCACCGAAAACTATTGTCTTTGGGTCTATTACTCTGTTCTTAAAGCTACTGATTAATGCCATTACCAATGCAAGGTCTAATGCCGGTTCATTGATTTTCATTCCACCTGCTATATTAACATATGCATCATAATCGCACATCTGAACTCCAATTCTTTTTTCGATAACTGCCATTAAAAGATTAACTCTGTTATAGTCTGTTCCCACTGCCGTTCGTCTTGGCATTCCAAAGTTGGTGTGGGATATTAATGCCTGTATTTCTACAAGAATCGGTCTTGTTCCTTCCATTAAACATGCCACAACTGAACCTGAAGCATCCTCAGGTCTTCCATCTAACATAAATTCTGACGGATTTAATACTTCCCTAAGTCCTTCTGAACTCATTTCAAATACTCCAATTTCATTAGTTGAACCAAAACGGTTCTTAACTCCTCGGATTATTCTATATGCTGCATGTCTGTCACCTTCAAAATATAAAACCGTGTCAACCATATGTTCCAAAACCCTAGGTCCTGCAACAACCCCTTCTTTGGTTACGTGACCTACAATAAATATTGGAATGGTATTACCTTTAGCTAACTGCATAAGAAAGTTAGTTGACTCCCTAACCTGACTTACACTACCTGGAGCTGAGCCTATATCCTCTCTTAGCATAGTCTGTATTGAGTCTATTACTACTGCATCAGGTTTTGTTTCTAAAATAACTGACTCTATTATATCAAGGCTTGTCTCTGACAAAAGACTTAAATTATCGGAAAACTGTCCCATTCTGTTTGCTCTAAGCTTAATCTGCTTAAGGGATTCTTCTCCTGAAATATATAAAATCTTCTTGCCATTATTTGACATATTTCTACATACCTGAAGAAGTAATGTGGACTTTCCTATTCCCGGATCACCGCCTACAAGTATTAGCCCGCCGGGAACTACTCCCCCTCCTAATACTCTGTCCAGTTCTCCAAAACCTGTTGTGATTCTCTCCTCATCATCTGCCGTAACCTGATTTATTGTTACCGGTTTATTATTAATTAATCCCCTTCTAATGTTATTGTTGGTCTTTGCCCCCATCGGTTCTTCTACAAAAGTTCCTACCTCTTTACATCCCGGACACTGTCCTAACCATTTACTTGACTCGTAACCGCACTCTTTGCAAAAGAAAACCGTCTTTTTTGATTTTGCCATGGCTCTCCTATTTTGTTTTGTAGCTTTATTTTATATCTTAATTTAAAATCTCACTTATTATGCTGTTACAACTTTTACAGTAGTAAGATTTCCGTTTCCTAAATCTACATCTAATGTAATCTTTCCACCAACGTCTGTCTTAGATACTCCAAGGTCTCTGTCTCCAACAAAAACTCTGTATTCCTTGTTAGATTCTAATTCTAATGTAATCTGTGTCTGACCTTTTCCGTCTACGAAAAAGCTTACTTCATCTGCTGTTTCCTTAAAAACGCTTACTGCTGTTCCCGGAATTGATTCATAAACAAAAGTTCCGTTCTTTTCAAGTTTTGTAATTTCCTTAAATGTTTTTACTTTATATAAATCTCCATTAACTTCAAAGTCTGCTAACTTTGTTTTCTGTGGTAATTCATAATTACCGAAGCTGATTGAACCATTACTTTCTTTTCTGATTAATTCCTTAATTACTGCCATTTTGTCCTCCTGTTATTAAATCATCTAATGTGACTTTATCTATTTTTTTTGGTAGTTCTAGTATAATACATTTTAAACTATTCTGCCACAGAAAAAGTTACGGATTTGTTCTTATATGACACTGTAACTTTATCTCCCTGCTTAACTTTTTCTGCAAGTATTTCCTCTGCCAGATTGTCTTCTATTTTGTTCTGAATCATCCTTCTTAAAGGTCTTGCACCATACTTCTTATCGTAGCTTTCCTTTGCAAGGGCACTCTTCAGTGTTTCAGTATATTTAAGCTCAATATTCATCTGTTCCTTAACCTGTTTTGCAAGATTTCTAAGCATAATGTTAACTATACTCTTTACTTCTTTTTCAGTTAAAGCATGGAATACTATAATTTCATCAATTCGATTAATAAACTCAGGTTTAAACATTAACTTAACTTCTTCCATAACACTTGCTTTCATCTTTTCATAATCCTGCTTCTCTGTTATGTCTCTGCTAAAACCTAAATGTTTAGGGTCTATTATTCTGTTTGCTCCTGCATTTGATGTCATAATAATAATTGTATTTTTAAAGCTAACTTTTCTACCCTTTGAATCTGTAATCTGGCCGTCATCAAGAACCTGTAACAATATGTTAAACACATCAGGATGAGCTTTTTCGATTTCATCAAAAAGAACTACTGAATATGGATTTCTTCTAACCTTATCACTAAGCTGTCCGCCTTCTTCATATCCAACATATCCCGGAGGTGAACCAATAAGTTTTGATACACTGTGTTTTTCCATATATTCTGACATATCAACACGAATCATTGCATCTTCTGAACCGAAAACTGCTTCTGCCAATGTTTTTGAAAGTTCTGTTTTTCCTACACCTGTAGGTCCCAAAAACAGAAATGAACCAATTGGTCTATTGGCACTTTTTAGTCCCACTCTTCCTCTTCGTACAGCTTTTGCCACGGCAGTTACAGCTTCTGTCTGGCCTACAACACGCTTATGCAATATTGATTCTAACTTTAATAATCTCTGCTGTTCGTTCTTTCCCATTTTTGTTACCGGGATTCCTGTCCACATTGATACTATTTCTTCTATTGTATTTTCATCAATAACAGGTCTGTATTCTTTCTCTGTTCCCTGCCACTTTGCAATAGCCTTATCAAGAGCTGCCTGTGCTTTGTCTAAATCCTTTTTGCGCACTGCTGCTCCTTTGAAATCTCCGTGTCTTACGCACATTTCAAGTTCAAGATTTAATTCAGCTACGTCAAGTTCTTTATTTGTTACTGACTTTGGCTTTGGTTTTTCCTTAATTCTTACTTTTGAACATGCCTCATCTATTAAGTCAATTGCCTTGTCCGGAAGATTTCTGTCATTAATATATCTTGTTGAAAGTTTTACTGCAGCTTCCACTGCTTCATCTGAAATATTAACCTTGTGAAATTCTTCATAAGCACTTTTTAATCCATGCAAAATCTCAATAGTCTGGGCTTCTGTAGGCTCCTCAACAGTAACCGGCTGAAATCTTCTCTCAAGGGCTGCATCTTTTTCAAAATACTTTCTGTATTCTGCAATTGTTGTTGCCCCTATAACCTGAAGACGTCCTTTTGTTAATGATGGTTTCAAAATATTTGAGGCATCCATTGAACCTTCTGCGCCACCGGCACCGATAATTGTATGAATTTCATCAATAAAAAGAATAATGTTTCCTGAATTTTCAACTTCATCCATTATTCTTTTTAATCTTTCCTCAAACTCGCCTCTATATTTTGAGCCTGCAACAGTACCTGAAAGATCAAGACTTATTAATCTTTTTCCTTCCATTGTTTCAGGAACAAGTCCCTGTACAATCTTCTGGGCTATTGCCTCAACTATTGCTGTCTTACCAACACCCGGCTCTCCTATAAGACAAGGATTATTCTTTGTTCTTCTGCTTAAAATCTGAATAATTCTTCTTATTTCAACATCTCTTCCAACTACAGGGTCAAGCTGACCTGCCTTTGCTGCCTTAGTCAAATCTCTTCCGAACTGGTCTAATGTTGGTGTTGTAGAAACGTTGTCATCTCTTTGACGCTTTTCTGTCTGGATGTACTGTCTTATCTCTCTTGGATCTCTATTTGTAAGTTTTAAAATATCTGCACAAATCTTTTTAATATTTACCCGAAAACTTGTAAGAATACAATGTGCCTCACAATCAGGATCTGCAACTATGGCAAGAAGAATATGCTCTGTTCCAATCTGAGGCAATCCCTGTTTTGATGCCTCTACATAAGCTCTTTCCAATATTGCCTTGGCCCTTGCTGTTGTTTCCAGATTTCTGCTTCTGGACCTTGTACGCACTCTGCCTTCTATTCCCATGTCCTCACTAATGGCTTTCATTATATCTGCATAAACAAGATTATAGTTATACAAAATATTTGCTGCCACACCTTCTGATACTTTGGAAATGCCTGCCAATAAATGTTCCGTGCCGATATAATTCATACCAAAACTTATAGCCACTTCTTTAGCATATTCCATAGCTTCAATAGCCTGTCTGGTAAAATTACCTCTTTCCATTACCTTTCCTCCATATTTTTCTGCTAACATACCCCAGACCGAAGTCTGGGGTATTCCTAATTAATCTAAATCAATAAATTCAAAATCTTCATCATCCTCATCGTCATCCGGAAGCATGTCTTTTAATGTTTCTTTCATATCTTCTTCCGCTTCTAACTGAGCTTTTTCAGATTCTTTCTCTATTTCATCTTCAGTTGTTTCTGCCGCATCTTCTATGTCATCTAAATCTAATACAACATCCTGATTCAAATCAGTAGCTTCTTCAACCTGTGGAATTTCCACATCATCTGCTTCAGGGAAATCTTCAACAACCTCATCTAAAACTTCTGGTTCTTCAACAGTTTCAGGAATTGAAACATCTTCAGGTTCTTCTATTTCTTTAACCTGTTCTTCCATAGGTTCAATTTCATCTGATTCTTCCACGTCATTTGATTCTGTTGAATCTTCTGCATCTTTCTTGTCTTTTCCATTGCCATTGTTTTTGTCATCATATTTTTTCTGCTTGGCAAGTCTTTTTTCTTTTCTGTTAAGCTTAATATTTATAATAACAAAAATAAGAATAATTATAACAATTACAAGTCCGCATGCAATCTTAAGAAGCATATTGTATTTTGATGCTAATGTATTATATTTGTTCTTTACATTGTTGTATGCCTTATTTGCTGCTTCAATCTGAGTATTTACATCATCTTCTGCAATATATCTCTGGAAACATTTTTCATTGTCATCGTAACAATAAAGGTTTATATCGCCATTCCAGTTCATTGCATATAGAAGATATAACCCCTCTTCTTCATTTAAAACCCAGGCATTAACTTCCTGATCAATTACAGTAATCTGTTTCTTTGTGTACTTTTTTAAGCAAGATGCCTTTTCAGAAGGGTTAACTACTGTATACATTCTGCTGGCAATCTTAATATTTCTTAATGAAGAAAACTTCTTTGTTTCATAATCATAGATGTAAAATCCTTTAGTGCTTCCCTTCTTTAAATAGAAAGCTGTAATGTCTTTCTTGTCACCTTTGATTACTTCATACTGCTTACCGTCATACTCAGCTTTTGTTCTTGAAAAACCTTCAGGAATAAGATCATCCTTAAAATCTTCTACTATCTTGTATTCACCTTTGCCAACTGTAATGTCTGACTTAGAAACCTTCTTTGATTTCTTACTGCTTGTTGAACTGCTGTCTTTAGCAGTTGTTTCATCTGTTGAACTTCCGGCTTTGTATGTTGCCTGTTCAGCCTCTGTAAGCTTTGTAGTATTAATTTCATATTTGTTTTTTGCGCCTGTACTTGATGTAACAACTACTGCTGTGTAGTTTTTACCAAAATCCATTTTAGTATTAATTCCATCTTTCTCTATAGCCCATGTTGAACCTGAAGTTGCAGGACTTGCAACAATCTCAATAGATTCTGTATCTGACATAACTGTTATGTCATATGTATAAGTTGTTGAACTAAAATTAAGTTCTGCCTTTGTCTTCTTTCCTGCTGCATTTACAGCATAAACTTTCATAGACTGTAAATCTGTTGTCTGGTCAGCCAAAACACTTACCTGAACGCCTGTTGTAAGCATTGCCAAAGTTAAAATCAGCATAACCATCTTTCTTAAATTTTTCATTTAAATACCTTCCTTATTTTGATATTTTAAGTATATAACTATGCCTCATCAATAGCCTTGCCAATATCATTTCTCATATATTTATTTTCGAACTGAATTAATTTTGTAGCTTCATAGGCATTTGCTCTGGCTTCCTTTAAATCTTTTCCTTTTGCAGTTACCCCAAGTACACGTCCACCGTTAGTAACAATCTTGTCACCTTCAGCCTTTGTGCCTGCGTGGAAAACATAGTATCCTTCTTTGTTTTCAAAGTTTTCAAGGCCTTTGATTTCAAAGCCTTTTTCATATGAAACAGGATATCCGTCACTTGCCAATACAACACATACTGCTGCATTGTCTTCAAACTGTAAATCTATCTGATCTAAGGTTCCGTCAACACATGCTTCAAAAACATCAATAATATCATTCTTCATTCTTGGAAGAACTACCTGAGCTTCAGGATCACCGAATCTTGCATTGTATTCAAGAACCTTTGGTCCGTCTTCTGTTAACATTAAGCCAAAGAAAATAACTCCCTTAAACTCTCTTCCTTCTGCTGCCATGGCATCAACTGTTGCCTGGTAAACATACTTCTTGCAAAATTCATCAACTTCTTCTGTATAAAAAGGACTAGGTGAAAATGTTCCCATTCCTCCTGTATTAAGACCCTGATCACCATCTTTTGCTCTTTTGTGATCCTGTGCTGATGTCATAATCTTTATAGTTTTTCCATCAACAAATGAAAGTACTGAAACTTCACGACCTGTCATAAATTCTTCTATTACAATAGTATTTCCTGCATTACCAAACTTCTTATCAAGCATTAATTCCTTAACGCCATCCATTGCTTCTTCCTTAGTATTGCAAATCAAAACACCTTTTCCAAGAGCAAGTCCGTCTGCTTTTAATACAATAGGATATTTAGATGTTTCAAGATACTTCATTGCTTCTTCAGGTGAATCAAAGTTCTCGTATCCTGCTGTAGGAATATTATATTTCTTCATTAAGTCTTTTGAGAAAGCTTTTGAACCTTCAAGAATGGCTGCATTCTTTCTTGGTCCGAATACCCTAAGTCCTGCTTCTTCAAACTTATCAACAATACCGCCTACCAATGGATCATCCATACCTATAACTGTTAAGTCGATTTCTTTTTCCTTTGCAAAATCAACTAATTTATCAAATTCCATTGCTCCAATGTTTACACATTCAGCAACCTGACCGATTCCTGCATTTCCCGGTGCACAATAGATTTTGTCAACCTTAGGGCTTTTTGCCACTGCTGTTGCAATTGCATGTTCTCTTCCGCCACTTCCAACAATAAGTACTTTCATTTTATATCTCCTTGTCTTACTATCCTTAATGGATTCTATTCAATAAAATTATTCTCCAATTGCTATTTTGCCATTGGCAATATCGTTAATTGCCTGTGGTAAAATCTTCCACTCTGCCTGCTCCATAACTCTCTTCTGAAGGATTTCAGGTGTATCACCTTCTAATACCTCAACAGCCTTCTGATATATAATAGGACCTGTATCTGTTCCTTCATCTACGAAATGAACTGTAGCTCCTGTAATTTTAACTCCACGCTCCAATGCTTTTTCGTGAACGTGTAATCCATAAAATCCGTTTCCGCAGAAAGATGGGATTAATGATGGATGTATATTTATAATTCTGTTTCTATATTTATTAATTAATTCTTCCGGTAAAACCACAAGAAAACCTGCAAGTACAATCAGATCAAGATTGTATGAATCTATTGTTCCGATTAATGCCTTATTAAATTCATCTCTTGTAGCATAATCCTTAATACATACGCTTTCTGCCTTAATTCCGTTGTCTTTTGCTCTGGTTAAAGCATATGCGTCTTTCTTATTGCTAATTACAACTTCTAACTTAGCATTTGTAATTACTCCACTATGTACACCGTCTATAATAGCCTGTAAATTAGTTCCACCACCTGAAACCATTACTCCTACCTTTAACATAATTCCTCCTATTAAGTACCAAAAAAGTTATTGATACTAAGCAGTATTTATTTTCTTTAGAAAAGCATATAGGCTAGTTGAAAAACTAGCCTTTTCATTTAAATATATACTATACTAATTCTGCACACTTTTCTCCGGCTTCTACCTGTCCTAATTCGTAGCATGTTTCTCCTGCTGCCTTTAAAGCTTCCATTGTCTTGTCTACGTCTGCAGGATCAATTGCCAATACCATACCGATACCCATGTTGTAAGTATTGTACATCATTTCTTCTTCAATATCTCCTGTCTTTGCAAGAAGTTTGAAGATTGCAGGTACTTCGTAGCTGTCTTTCTTAACTACTGCCTTTACTCCGTCAGGAAGCATTCTTGGAATGTTTTCGTAGAAACCACCACCTGTAATGTGGCTGCATCCCTTGATTGTTACTCCTGCTTCTTTTACTTTCTTTAACGCCTTAACATAAATTCTTGTAGGTGCAAGTAACGCTTCACCTAAAGTCTTTCCTAACTCATCATAATATGTATTAAGAGATTCTTCTGTCATTTCGAATACTTTTCTTACTAAAGAAAATCCGTTGCTATGAACACCTGAAGATGCAATACCGATTAACTTATCGCCAGGCTTAATGTTTTCACCTGTAATAAGGTCTTTCTTGTCTACAACGCCTACTGCAAATCCGGCAAGATCATATTCGTCAACAGGCATAAGTCCCGGATGTTCTGCTGTTTCACCACCAACTAATGCAGCTCCTGACTGCTTACATCCTTCAGCTACACCACTAACGATTGTTGCAATCTTTTCAGGATAGTTCTTTCCACATGCAATATAGTCAAGGAAGAAAAGAGGTTCTCCACCTGAACATGCAATGTCATTTACACACATGGCAACACAGTCAATACCGATTGTGTCATGCTTATCCATAATATATGCTAACTGTACTTTTGTACCACATCCGTCTGTTCCTGATAATAATACAGGTTCTTCCATCTTCTTAATTGAATCTAAGCTAAAAGCACCTGCGAAACCGCCAAGACCACCTAAAACTTCCGGTCTCATTGTTTCCTTAACATGCTTCTTCATAAGCTCTACTGATCTGTAACCTGCTTCAATATCAACGCCTGCCTTCTTGTAATCCATAGTATAATCTCCTTAATTCTATATGTACTTTTCTATTGCTTTTATATTATTTTATATGATGCTTAAACATCTTTTACACTTTTTAATTCTTAGTAGTTCTTGTAACCTACTTCTTTAAGTCTTGCATCTTTTTCAACTACTGAATCTTTCATTTCCTTGCTAAAATCTTTAAGTTTTGCAAGTAATTCAGCATCTGATGTAGCAAGAATCTTTGCTGCAAGGATACCTGCATTCTGACCGCCATTAATAGCTACAGTTGCAACCGGGATTCCTGAAGGCATCTGAACGATTGAGTAAAGTGAATCTACTCCACCTAAATCTGAAGTCTTCATTGGTATTCCAATAACAGGCATTGGGAATAATGCTGCGCACATACCCGGAAGGTGTGCTGCCTTTCCTGCTCCTGCAATAATAACTTTAACTCCTCTTTCTTCAGCCCCTTTAGCCCATTCAAAGAAAATATCAGGCTCTCTGTGTGCTGAAATTATGGTCATCTCATAATCGATTCCCATCTGATCAAGAAAATCTGCTGCTTTGCTCATTACAGGCATATCTGAATCGCTGCCCATTACAATTGCTACTTTTGCCATTTTGTTCTCCTTTTCACATAAATTCATCTTAAAGCGTTATAAATTTAACATATTCTACATTGTACCCATAAAAATAACTGTAGTCAACATTAGATTTCTTCCAACGGTTCATTTAGAAGTTCTGTTCCTTCCAATACGAAACGTCCGTCTTTTATTATAGTAATTTCGCTGCCATCTTTTCTTACTGCCGTTATTTCACCAAGTTCATCATAAGGCATTGTAATGTCGGTATGACAACCAAAATATGCTTTCTTTATGTCTGTCTTTCTAAGAGCTGACACTTCATTCTCTCTTGCCACTATTTCCTTGCCGTCAGGATTATATGTTTTAATATCCTCCTCAAAGCTATAGCAGGTATCACCCACTGCAAAATGTGGTCCCATTTTTTCAACAATAAGAATAGGAAGTTTGTAAACCACATGGTACTTCTTTGCAACCATATAAGCTGTTGTGTTAGTACCTATGGCAAACTCTCCAATAGGAAGTGTTTCATGATTAAACATTACATTCTGCCTAATAAATTTCTTATTCTCTTCCTCAGTGTCAAAATTCTTACAAGTGTAATCTTTTATTTTTCCATCTTCAAATGTAATCTGCAAATCATTATACTTTAAGTCATTTAAATATACCTGACTTACGTGAAGGATTCCCTCTGTTCCCTTTAACTTAGGTGAAGTAAAAACTTCTCCCAAAGGAATGTTTACATCTGCAAGACAGTTTTCAAAATTAGTTTCCTTTAAAGGATTCTTAAGGTCATGCATCTGAACTTTCATGTTAGTTTTGTTGTCGCCTTTTCCAAGAACCTTTACATATTCTGCCTGGTCCAGTGCATCAATTATGTTCTGCTGAACCTTTCCGTATATTTCAGAATCAAGAGTGTTAATCTTTACAGTTTCCTTAAACATCTGTTCAAAGTCGTCCCCAAACTCAGGTATTGGAAAAGCAATAATTGTAAAACTTCTTTCGTCTCCCTTAATATACTCTTGAACCATTGTCTGATATTCAGTAATATATTCTGACTTAAGTTTCTGCTGTTCTTCTGAAAGTGCATATGCCTGTTTCTTATTTTCCGGTTCAAAAGGTGTCTCTCCGAAAATCTCAATTACTGCAGGGCCTGCCATCTTTCCTGCCAACTGTTTTCTGCTTTCATAAGCATGTCTTGAAACTTCTAATTTTCTCTTAATATATGCCTTGTCCAAATACAATGCATCATCGTATCTGTGATCGTAAGCATACTGCCTGTTAGGACTTGTTGTTGTATAACCTACCTGATAAATTACAGGTTCAAGTCCCATTTTCTTAAAATTAAATATTGCAGATCTGATAATTCTTTCAAAGCCCAATGAATATCTAATATCAACAGTGCCTTTCTTAGAAATATCTTTTCCTGTGTTTATAAAACCAATTCTGTAGCCTTCTGTATAAACCTTTGCAAGTCTGTCTATTTCTTCCTGACTTAAACTGTTAAGAAACTCTGCCATCTTAAGTTCATTAAAACCTACGTGCTCACCATATTTGTAAAGATATCTTAAGTCATTTAAATCGCTGTTCATAACAATATCAACAGCAAACTTATTGTCAGGATTAATTCTGTCCTCAATCATAAGGTCTGTAAAAATCTCTGTGTTATCTTTTTCATATGAATAAACCGTTTCATAAACATTGTCATATTCTAATTGTTCCACATCTTCAAAATAATTATAAATCTGTGTAAACAATTCCATTTGAAGAACTACTTCTTCTAATCTTCCCATATATACATTTCTAATCATTCCACGATTTTTTGTGTAAATATAGCAAAGTATCTTTCCGTATTCTTCTCCTAAAGTTTTCACTGCATACTCAGGATTGGCGAAACTTTCTTCATAGTTTTCACTATAAATTTCTTCAAATAAACTTTTATTAAGTTCTTTCAACCGGTCTAATGAGAAATCATTTATCTCTCCTGATTTTATGATGCTGTTTAAATCATCTATTTTACAAATAAACTCAGATGCCTTACAGAAAAAGCTCTTAAAAGGCTCTGACACTGTATCTTCATTTATTATTTCTCTTATTCGTGAGGTTGCAATCTCATATCTTTCAAAAATAATATCCAAATGCTCCACTCTCTTTCTTTAAAATCTATACACACTTTTTATACATATGCCAAATACATACCTAATATAAAAATCCAAATAACTGCATTAGTTATTGTGCCTATATATGTATATTTTAAAAATTTATTTTCTTCTTTAAAACTATTAATTCCAATAACAAATCCTGCTATAGCTGA